>Ga0114996_10000448_pt1 | contig 57631 bp, 59 predicted proteins | sample ArcticOcean_MG_C_4_FD_87039 | JGI IMG/M metagenome (GOLD analysis project Ga0114996, IMG submission 87039) | Marine microbial communities from western Arctic Ocean - ArcticOcean_MG_CB4_134 | ecosystem: Environmental > Aquatic > Marine > Oceanic | place: Arctic Ocean: Canada Basin | collected...
CACCGAAAAGGGGTTCGATCACCGATGATAGAGCAGCGTTCGACACCCCAATCGCCAAACTTAATACCCAAAGTCGGAACTTTACCCTCATTCAGCCACCGACCCAGGTTATGCAAACGTCTCTTCCGGGAGAGGGCCGGGGTGAGGGCCTGCTCCCAGAGACTTTGTTGAGAGGTTGTTTAGCATGAAGTTTGGAATCTCGATACCAACGTGGGGGCCGATGGCTTCGCCGGAACCGATGGAGGCTCTCGCGCGCCGGGCCGATGAACTGGGCTTCGGGTTCCTCTCCGTCGCCGACCACATCGTCCTTCCCAAGCAGGTAAGCTCGCGCTATCCCTACAGCGAGACAGGCGAGTACACGGGCGACGGGTACTTCATGGACCAGCTCACTGTCCTCGGTTTCCTGGCGGCCCATACATCACGCATTCGGCTGGTTACCTCGGTTATGGTGCTGCCGTACCGCAATCCAATCCATACGGCCAAGATGCTCTCGACCATCGATGTACTGTCGCAGGGCAGGCTCACGGTCGGGTGCGGCGTCGGGTGGATGCGGGAAGAGTTCGAGGTGCTCAACTCCCCACCGTTCGAGGAGCGAGGGGTTGTCGGCGACGAGTACATCGAGGCCTTTCGCGAGCTATGGACGAACGAGGAAGCGGTGTATGAGGGCAAACACGTCAAATTCTCCGATATGCACTTCAACCCAAAGCCCGTGCAAAAGCCGTATCCGCCCATTTGGGTTGGCGGCGAGAGCGCCCCGGCCATGCGCCGTGCAGCCCGTCTCGGCGACGGGTGGTTCCCCATCGCGTCTAATCCGCGACACCCGCTGGCTACGGTCGAACAGCTAAGCGCGGCACTCACACGCCTTCGCCGTTATGCCGAAAAGGTAGACCGCGATCCCGACGAGATCGATATCGCGTACAACTCGTCAGGTCTGACTGATTGGCAGACATCTCCCGAAAAGGCTGCCGAGCAGATACGGGCTTTCCAAGACCTGGGAGTCCGTCATATCAGCTCATCCGTCGGGGGGGCGACGCTCAACGAACGGACGGAGCAGATGGAGCAGTTCGCCGCTGAAGTCATGCCCCTAGTGTAGTCGGCTCACACGTTCGGCAGAGTATCCCCGTGCCACGGAAACTTGTACGACGGTTGGCTAACGAACCGGCTGAGTCCAGCATCGATGCGAATACTCGTCGACGGAGGCAGGGTCACGGCAAAGTGGCCGGCCTCAACCGGTATCGACGACGAACCGGTATCCCCTCTCCGAACCGTGACATTTGTGAACCGGTGCTCGCTGAACGCGCCAGCCTGTACGACCAGCCTCCGAGTATCGCTGTGACTCAGATTAACCAGATGGATACCAACCTTGTTTGGTCCGATCGAATCGACGAGCGCTGAAATGTCTTTGGGGAGCCCTGGACGCATTTGGTCTGCGTCGAAATAGCGCACGGTGGCGGTCAACAGTCCGCCGTTGTAGATCGTCTGCGGGCAGCCCATCGTCACCTGGGTCAGGCCCTTTACTATTACTGGATTGGGCGGCCAGCGGTTCTCCGCGACGATCTGCTCCGATGTGCGACCGTCTGATGTCATGAATTCGTATTGTCTGCTGACCATTTCGTAGTCGGCGGAGAGTATCTTCATCGGCCAGTCCGGGTTCCGCCCGTCGTAGTAGTTGAATCGAGCCCTCTCCGAGTTACCTGATCGGCGGTCGGGTTCCGGCTGCACATCATTCCAGTCGATTTCCTTGTCCCCCTCACGAAGACGGGTGAACAGGTCGTAGTCCCGATCGTCCCAAGAAGCGTGGTACAGGTGAGCCAGTTCACGCACTTGCAGCGTCTGGTACTCCTCCCATCCGTTCGGTGTGATTCGCATCGGAACCAGGAGATGGCCGTCCTCGCGAGTCTTTGCCATGTCGACCAGCTTTTCGAGCGGCATGCGTATCAGATCAAGGTAACCACGATCTCCGGTTAGCATCAATGCAAGCTCGGCAGCGATGGCGGCAGACATGAGTGCATGGTCACCGGACCAGCGGCTGTTCCAGCCATACAGCCCGCCCCACCATTGTCCGCCGCGCTGCTCGCCAATCTTGCCGGTGGGGCCGACGTTGTCGGGGATGATGCCACCGTTTTCTCTAGTACGGTCGATCCATGCCTCTGTGTAGTCGAGTACCCACTGCCGATATTTGTCGTCGCCGGTATAGAGAAAAGCGTTTGTCACCAGTGCGGTTGCCGAAAGACTTTCGGGTATGTCGCCGTTCAGAATCACGTCGTCGAAGATCTTCATGATCTCTTCGCGACGGATGGGATTCTCATACCAGTTCTCTTCGAGATCGGTCACAACGGGATAGAGATTGGTCCGCTGGGCGTGTCCGATAATTTCCACGCCCCGACGCCGGTACCAGGGATCAACGAGTTGCTTCACGCGCTCGAAATCAGCGTGGAACAGCGGCCCGCCACTGCCATGGAAGGGGGAGCGGATGATTTTGTGGACGGGATCGTAGTTTGGGGCATGAGGGTCGTCTCCGGTGTACATGGCGGCGAATCGGATGGCTCGTCGTCGATTTTCCGGGTTGGTAGGGTCGGCAACGCCGAAGTCGTAGAACGACTGATTACCCTCTCCCATGTGGAACCAGTCGTTTGGCGTGTTCGAGTGGTAGTACTCGCGATGTAGCTGAAGACGATACTCGGAACTCAGCGGCTCGTCGGGGTGCCGCGAGATGCCGTCGTCATAGTGGCGGGTCGACGAGTTCCAATACTTGTAGGCAATCTCCAGCATCCTATCGCTGCCGCCTATCGCATAGAACGAACCTCGGTACGACCGGCTCTCATATACGTCGTCAATGTCGTTCTCGTGGTAGGACGAGCCGTCGGGCCGGGAGTATTTCCGGGCGGCCAATTCGGCTGCATCTTCAATGAGTGAGATGAGCTGGCGTTGCATGACAGCCCAGTTCGGCGGTGCCACAACCTCGGTCGCAGCTATGGTCGGGTGTGTCGCAATCGGGTCGTCTGTGTTCCGGTGCATGATCCGCCTCCCTTATCAGTGCCCAGCAACGATACGACACAACGAGTTACCGGTAAAGTCCCAGGGCGTGTTGTAAATGAAAAGGCAAAGGAACTCAAATTGGCCGAACAGTGTGGTAACCCGTCCCAGGCCATGACCCGACTTTCAATCAGAGGCGGTTAGTTGGAGGCCGATGGGGATTTTAGGAACTCGAACAGATCCGAGTCGGCGGGGAGCACGATGGTCGTGTTGTCGGTCATGAATATCCGGTAGGCCTCAAGCGTACGCTGGAAGCGGTAGAACTCGGGATCCTGTTCAAGTGACTCGGCGAAGATGCTGATGGCCGACGCTTCAGCTTCACCACGAATGATGTCAGAATTCTTCTGCGCCTCCGACCGAATCTCGATGGACTCTCGGTCGACTTCAGCGCGCTTCTGTAGGTCGGCTTCGGCACCCTCAGCGCGTTCGCGGTCGGCGATGCGCTGGCGTTCCGCCTTCATGCGCTCGTAGACGCTGCTGGCAATGGCCTGTGGGAAGTCCGCGCGTTTGATGCGTACGTCAATGATGTCGATGCCAAGCTCGGCGACGATCGGGCGCACTCCGTCGCGCACCTGATTCTCAATTTCTTCCCGCTTGCCTGAGATGATATCGCTCTGCAGGTCCTCGGCGATCTCGCGCCTCAACTCCGATGCCACGATATCGATGACTCTCGACCGCGCCTCAAGGACGCTTCGCACGCGCTGGAAGAACAGCAGCGGGTCGGTGATTCGACCCCTCGCATAGACATCGATGATGAGCCGCTTCTTGTCAGAGGTCAGCAGGGACTCCGCCGGTGCATCGAAGAGAAGCAGCCGCTTCTCGAACTTCGTGGCGCTGTCGATGAACGGTGTCTTGACGTACAGCCCTGGGCTTCTGATCGAGCGCTGTGGGTCGCCGAACCGTGTGATGATGGCCAACTCGGTCTCATCAACGACAACGAAAACCTGCGGCAGAACGATGGCCGCAAAGACCAGGGCTATTATCAGGAGTGGTGCAAAAATTCTCATCAGAGTCTGTTGTTCTCGTTACTGGTTCGGGGCCGCAGGACCTGACTGCACTGAGGGCGCAGCGGGACCGAGCGGCGTTTGACCGTTATTCAGATTGAGCAGTTGGAGAAGCCCTCCGCCATTGGCGCTATCCACTATGTATTTCGTAATACCGGGTAGGACATCTTCCATTGCTTCAAGGTAGAGCCGCTGCCTGGTGACTTCCGGTGACTTTCGGTACTCTTCCAGGATGGAAGTGAACCGTCCGGCTTGACCGGTGGCGTCGTTGACCCGCTGTGCACGGAACCCTTCCGCCTCCTGGAGAATCCGTTGAGCGTCACCCCTTGCCCTCGGCAAGATGTCTTCCTCGTACGCGTCGGCGAGATTGATGATGCGTTCCTTGTCCTCGCGGGCACGTACGACATCGTCGAAGGCGTCTTGCACCTCGGCAGGCGGGTTGACGTTCAGCAGTTTAACCTCAGCAATGCGGATACCCGTTTCGTAGGTGTCCATTAGCTGCTGGAGTAGTTCTTTTGTGTCGACTTGCACAGCTTCCTTCTCAATAGTCAACACGTCGTCGATGCCACGTGCACCCACCACCTGTCTCAACGCTGATTCTGACGCGTCTTTGATCGTCTGTCCGGCAGGATCGACCGACCTGAACAAGAACTTCTCTATGTCTTTGATCTCGTACTGGACGAGCAGCTGTACGTCGACGATGTTCTCGTCGCCGGTAATCATCTGAGACTCTTCCAGGAACGGTGTGGCTCCGCGGATGCCGATCTCAAGACGTCGGCGCTGCTGCACGTCAACGACGGAGCGGTTACCAATAGGGTTCGGCCACCACCAGTGGAGGCCCGACGGGGCAGTATCTTCGAAGATGCCAAACCTTCGAAGTGCGGCGACCTCGGCTGGCGCTACTGTGTAGAAGCCGGTGCCAAGCCAGACGATTACCCCAACGACAATCACCACAAGGAGGCCATAGACGATGCCACTGCCACCGCCCCCAAGGCCAAATCGCTTGAAGAAGTTGCTGATCCGTTCAAGAATCTGTTCGAGATTTACTTCTGGGTCGTCTTGTCTATACATCTAGCTACGAATGAGTCCTATATACGAAGTCGATTTTATGGTAACACATTGGGGGGCACAAAGCGTAAAACGTCAAACGCAACGGGGCAATCGCGTTCTATTGGCTCAAATGAATTCCTACCCGTTCGCCCTGAGCCAGTTGAAGAGTGAGTACGCAAGACAAACTCATTTACGAGGGGAGTCATTCCAGTGGGCAATCGAGAATGACCTCACAACATCAACTCGTGCCACCACGATCGCGTCTGACGTTTTCCGTTTTGTGTCTCACGCTTTCTCTTCAAGCTCCGCTAGCCTATTCAGGAACTGCCTGTAGCTCGATATGTCCGACATCTCGACGATGAACGCCGCAAGGTCTGGCATAAGCTTGCGGAAGCGGTTTAGCTGGCCGCCGATGGGACTCGATGACGTGGGGCTCTCGGCGTAACTGCCGTTGAAGGCGAAGTAGGCCTGGTTCAGCTTGCGGATGTAAATGCCGTTGTCGACGAAGATTAGCCGCCGCTCCTCCATGTACCTTTCCGCTTCATCGATTTTGCCCCGGGCCAGCAGTTCGTCGACACTCAGGCGGGTCTCGCGCATCTCTGCGCTGAAGTCGAACTCTTTATCCCCTTCGTCTCCAGCGTCATCGGCTGGAGGTAGCAGTGACGAACTGACGCCCGGCGCCGCAGGCTCGTCGATCTGGCCCAAGACAATCTCTCTTGCTCGATCACCAAGCTCCCGGCCAACGATGTCGGCCACGGTCTCGTTCAGCGTCACCATCTCCGCTGATGTAAACATCTTCTGGCCGAAGGGATGGAAGACCATGTAGTGGTGTGTCCACTCATGGGCCGCGGTGCGGAACGTGTCATCGAGAGAGGCGACGTCGATGACGGACGCGGGATAGGTCGCGAGCCCGCCGATCTGAAAGCTGGCCGCAGAGACGTTGTCTTCGGCCATCAGCAGATCCTCTAAACGCTCGCGGTCGAGGAGACTAATGTCCGTTTCGAGGAGCACCTCGTGCTGGCGCTCGATTCGGTCGCGCGGCGAGGTGAGCAAGATTGTCGGCGGGCCCGCCAATCGGATGTCCACCGGCGGGAAAACGATATCTCCCCACCAGCCAAGGCCAGTCTCCTGGAACGCGGTGCTGATGGCGCTCTCGATAGTCTCCTCAACGCTGACCCGCAAGGACTCCCGCTCCTCCAGGACGCGGTCTACCTCTGCCTGGAGTGACAGCACACTGTTGCTACCTGGGTCGGTCATCGCGTGGTTCAAGCTGTCAATAGCTTCGCCAAGCTCTTCGCGCAACGCGAAGTAACGCAGTACGTCGTCCTGCTTCTCTTCATCAGACTGACCGTTCCACGGAAGAAAGGTCGTGAGTTTGTGGAGCCACTTTTCCGGCAGGGTCTGAATTTCCCAAGCCGTCAAGCTGTAACGATACGGCAGCGCGACTCGCTGCACCGGGTCAAGATTGAATGTGTCACTGGCGGCGGCGAACACCAACACGATGGAGATTAAGGCGAAAGGCCACCGTTTAAGGACGCGACGAACCGTGGAGAAGATGCTGTACTCTCCGAATCGGAAGGTTGGTGGTGCCAGTACCTGAGCGTCTATCATATCGTGCCTGTTCGCTTGAGCGTATCTATGAGCAGTACGGGCTCGCTTTAGGTCTGATATCTTGTAAAACGACTCGCTAGCCAATATCGGGTAGTTCGACGAAAGGAAGCTCACATGAAACTCTCATTATGCATCGCGGGCTGCGGTGGCTACGCCAAATCGGTACTAAACGACATTCGGGACATGACCGATATTTTGGAATTCTCCTTTGCAAGTCGTGATGTCGAGAAGGCCAAGGCATATTGCCGGCAATACGGCGGTGTCGCTTCGTTCGGCTCTTACGAAGAAGCCGCGAGCGACCCTGCTGTGCACGCCATGTACTTTTTCACTCCTCACGACCGTCATCTTGAAGACGCGAAACTGGCGGCACAGTACGGAAAGCACGTCCTGATGGAAAAGCCGATCGCGCGGACGGTCTCGGAGGCTCAAGCGCTAATCGACATAGTGGAAGAAGCGGGCGTCAAGCTGATGATCGCCGAAAACTTCCGCTTTGACCCAGCTGTCGCGAAGGCGAAGGAACTGATTGACCAGGGCACAATCGGTGATCTGCGCTTCGTCGATATTCGCTCCGAAGGCAACGACACAAGTGCCTCCGGCTGGCGTCTTAATAAGGAACGTACAGGAGGCGGTAGGTTTATTGACGGCGGTATTCACGACGTCGACGTGCTGCGCAACTTGGGAGGACACCCCGATCAGGTATTCGCTGCCTACCATTTGCCCAAGCTGGTTCCAGATATCGAAGGTGAAGACGGGATCACTGTAACTGCCCGCTTCGCCGGTGGCCTAACTGGTCTGATCCATTATTCCGGCGCGACCCCCGTTGTTCACAAGCGTGAGGAGGTCCGAGTGACTGGAACGACGGGACAGATACAGTTCGAGGTGTTTGGGAACCAGGTCATCGTCGAATCGCGGACGGGTGCTCAAGCCTTCCCTGTCGAACCCGCGTATCGAGGGGTCAGACGAATGTTACGGGAGTTTAGAGACAGCATCGCCGAGGACCGTGAACCAGTCATGAGCGGCCGGGAAGCGCTGAATGACCTGGCGGTCGTGGTTGCGGCTTACGAGTCGGCTGAGACAGAAGAGGCGGTCGCCGTGGCGGACCTGCTTTGAGCGAGGTCTACCGAGCAATATGGGTCGTCGCGTACCGGGAGTTGCTGCGCTTCGTGGCCGACCGGTCGCGCATGATCTCATCGTTCGCGTTCCCCCTCATGTTCCTAGTCGTGTTCGGTGCCGGGTTTAACCGCATCGTCGGCAACCTCGGTGGGGGCGACGTGAGCTTCATCCAGTTCATGTACCCCGGCATCATCGCCATGACCGTCGTGATGTCGTCGTTATTTGCGGGATTGTCTGTCGTTTGGGACCGTGAGTTCGGTTTCCTCAAAGAGGTCTTGGTCGCTCCGCTCAGCCGAACGGGAATAGTCTTGGGCAAGGCCGTCGGCGGCTCGATAGCCGCGGTGCTACAGGGAACGGTGATGCTCATACTCGCGCCGGTGCTGGGTGTTGATCTCACGCCCCTGCTCGTTGCAAAGCTGATACCAATGATTATCGTGCTCTCTCTCTCTCTCTCGGGACTGGGTATTCTCATCGCAACGCGGATGCGGTCACAGCAGGGTTTTCAGGTCATCATCCAGCTTATGATCTTCCCTCTGATCTTCCTGTCAGGCGTGTTTTTCCCTATCGACGGCGTTCCTCCGTGGCTTCAAGTGATTGCCAAGGTCAACCCGCTCAGCTACGGGGTCGACGCTATCCGCCAGATCTTCCTCGGCCCGCAGATACAGGGCCTTGCAGGGACTGACGGCATTGCGCTCGGCGTCACGCTATTCGATCACCGCATGAGTGTGCTGGAAGACGCCGTGCTGGTTGGCGCACTGGGCCTGATCCTGCTAATCGGCGGCGTGTGGTCGTTCTCGCGACAGGAGTGAGGGGGCTGCTCGACAAGGCTTGAGTGGCGTACTCACCCTTCGACAAGCTCAGCGCGAACGGGTCGCTGTCACGGTATTCACGCCAATCGTTCGTGCTGAGCTTGTCGAAGCATGAAGCAGTGAGATAAGTTGTCTAAAGCTCTTTGATCTCCGCGATCAGCTTGACGAGGGAGTCCTGAGCGTCGCCGAAGAGCATCATGGTGTTCTCTTTGTAGAACAACTCGTTGTCTAGGCCAGCGAACCCGGGGTTCATGCTGCGCTTGAGCACGAGCACCTGGCGCGACTTGTCGGCCTCCAGGATGGGCATGCCATAGATGGGGCTGCCCTCCTCGTCACGGGCGGCGGGATTCACCACGTCGTTCGCGCCAACGACGATCACGAAGTCGGTGTCTGGAAAGCGGTCGTTGATCTCGTCGAGGTCGAAGAGCTTGTCATAGGGCACGTCGGCCTCGGCGAGCAGGACATTCATGTGCCCCGGCATTCGGCCTGCAACGGGGTGGATGGCGTACCGCACGTCCACCCCGCGCGATTCGAGGAGTTCGCCAAGTTCCTTGAGTTGGTGCTGTGCCCTGGCGACGGCAAGCCCGTAGCCGGGAACGAAGACCGCTGTTTGGGAGTAGGCCATCGCAACGGCTGCGTCCTCCGCCGTTGCCTCCCGGACTACCTTGTCGTCGGCAGTTCCGGCGGTGGCGACACTCGATGTCTGAGCGCCGAACGCGCCGAAGAGCACATTGACCAGCGAACGGTTCATTGCCTTAATCATGATCTGTGTCAGGATGAGGCCAGCCGCGCCTACCAGCGAACCAGCGATGATAAGCATGACGTTGCCGAGGGCGAACCCGGCCATGGCCGCAGCTAGGCCGGAGTACGAGTTGAGCAGCGAGATCACCACCGGCATGTCCGCGCCGCCGATGGGTATGACCAGCAGGATTCCCAGGAGCAGACATATGGCGATCAGGGCGTAATAGGCGTTCAGGTCGGCTTCGGCAACAAGGAACACGATCAGCGCCACGATGGCGAGGAAGATGATCGCACTGACAGGCTTTTGCAACGGGAATGTGATGGGCCTGCCGCCTATCAGTTCCTGGAGCTTGGCGAATGCGATGACGCTGCCAGAGAAAGTGACGAGGCCCACCAGCGTTCCAAGCATGATGGTCACCGAAACGTCGATTGGTACGTCCGCACCTGCGTCGGCCAGCCGGTAGAACTCCGCTGCCGCGACGACTGCCGAGCCCGCTCCACCAAAGCCGTTGAAAATGGCGACCAACTGGGGCATCGCGGTCATCTGGATGGACCGGGCAAACACCGCCCCAATGGCCGCGCCGACAATTACGCCGGCTACGATGATCTCGAAGCGGAGGATCCCCCGGTCGAGCAGTGTGACCATCACCGCGATCAACATTCCGAGAGCGGCGATGCGGTTGCCGTTTCGAGCAGTCGCGGGGGAGCCTAGCTGTTTGAGGCCCAGAAAAAACAGGACCGCCGCGAGCAGGTAGACAGCGTTGATGACAAGCGGAAAGTCGAAATCGTCCATTACTTAGTGTTAGCCGGCCCCTTTCTGAACATCCGGAGCATGCGGTCGGTGACCATGAAGCCGCCGACCACGTTGATCGTCGCCAGCACGACTGCCAGGAATCCCAGCACCACACCAACCGTGCCTTCGTCGCGTCCAGCCACGAGTAATGCACCTAGGATGGTTATACCGGAAATGGCATTCGCGCCGGACATTAGCGGCGTGTGCAGCGTCGGCGGGACCTTTGCGATCAGGTCGAAGCCGATGAAGACCGCCAGCACCAGGATGAAGATTTCGGTGAGTAGTATGCTTTCGATCATATTTGTCTCCGCCGTTAACTTCTACTCATAGCCGCGAGGGTCGCCTCGTGGACGATCTTGCCGTTATGGGTGATTAAGCATCCTTTCGTGATTTCGTCTCCCAAATCTATCGTGACCTCGCCGTCTGTCACGATGTGGTTGATGAAGTTCAGCATATTTCGGGAGTACATCTGGCTCGCGTGCGTGGGCATAGAGCTAGGCAAGTTCAGCGGCCCCAGGATCGTGACCCCGTGCTCGACGACCGTTTCGCCCGGCTTTGTTAGTTCGCAGTTCCCGCCTGACTCTGCAGCGAGGTCGACGATGACTGCGCCGGGCTGCATGTCCTTCACCATCTCAGCTTCGATGAGCCGAGGTGCGGGCCGCCCCGGAATCGCCGCTGTGGTGATGACGAAGTCCATGTCCTTGAGGGCGGAGTGGATGAGTTCTCGGCCCTTGCGTTGGGCGTCCTCAGATAGTTCACGGGCGTAGCCACCCGCATCCTCGGCCAGTTCGCCTAGATCGACTTCCAAGAAAGTGGCGCCTAGGCTCTCGACCTGCTCTCGAACGACTGGCCGCACGTCGTACGCGGACATGACGGAACCGAGTCTTTTCGCGGTGGCGATAGCCTGGAGTCCCGCAACGCCCACGCCTAGTACCAGACCTTTGGCCGGTGGGATCGTACCCGCGGCGGTCATCATCATCGGGAAAAATTTCGAGAGAGAGTCTGCCGCCATCACAGCGGCCTTGTAGCCCGCCAGCGAAGCCATCGACGAAAGTACGTCCATGCTCTGCGCGCGCGCGATGCGGGGGATGGTATCCATGCCAAAGCTTGTTACGCCCGCTTCGGCAAGGGCTTTCACTGTCGCGTGGTCGATCAACGGTTGCAGTGTCGTTGCGAGGGATGTTCCTTTTGCGAACGCCGAGATCTCGTCTGCGCTCGGCTTTTGTACCTTAACGACAAAGTCGGACGAGCCGTACACTGACGGGACCATCGTCGCCCCGGCCTTCTCATACTCCTGATCGCTGAAAAACGACCCAGCACCCGCCCCAGACTCCACGACTACCTGAGTGCCACTCCCGACAAGTCTAGAGACGACGCTCGGAATCAAAGCGACGCGACGTTCACCAGCAGCGGTTTCCTTTGGTACTCCGATCTTCACGTTGCTTCCTTCAGTCCACTCTGTCGCGCTACACAGCAAAAGGCGCCTCCCCCTGAAAGAGCCGCCTACTAAATCTTACTTCATATCCCCGTTTTAGTCTTGTGGCTCCACGACCACCTGGCGGTCATCACCGCGCCCAACGCTCGATGTGGTGACGTTTGGGTTGTCCGCGAGCGTCAGATGCACGATACGGCGTTCGTTGGGCGGCATGGGTTCGAGAGTTATGGCCCGGTCGCTATCCGCGACCCGACTGGCACCCTGCCGCGCCATGTCCCGGAGTGTTTCGTACCGGCGTTCCTGGTAGCCCGATACGTCGATGAACAAGTTAACGCGCTCACCGAGTTTCTTCGCCGAGATGAAGCTGACAAGGAATTGCAGCGCCCTGAGCGTCTCGCCTCGGCGACCAATCAGGAGTCCCGAGTCGTCACCATCGACATCGATGACCGGGCCATCGACCTCTTCGTCGTAGGCCTGTTTGAGGTTGACGGTTGCGTCGACACCCATCTTCTCGATGAGGTTTTCGAGTACCTCAGTGGCGACGCGAACTACATCGGAGGGCTTCTCGATGAGGGTAACACGGACTTTTGCCGGCTCGCCGCCGATGCCGAGGATGCCGGACTTCCCCCGACTAACGACGTCTATTTCTACTTCCCCGCGTTCTGCGTCGAGCTCCATTAGCGCGAGTTCGATTGCTTCGTCTGGAGTCTTTCCCGTTCGTTCCACTGTGGTCATCGGATATTGCCTCCTCTGAAAGGGGCGCGGAGTCGGAGATCTCGGCCGAGTTGAGGGCACGAGCTTTCCCGTCCACTACGGTCCCATCAAGCTGTTTGTTGGATTTCTCTGAATCGGACTCGTCTGCTTCAACCGGGGCCTTGCCCAGGATGGAGCCGAGGGAGCCGAAGGTGAGGGCCTCCCGGAAGGGCGCCCATCCGCCGATAAACCCTTGCACGATAATTCCCACGATGTTGGAAGCGGTCCAATAGAGCGTCAAACCCGTCTCGAAGTTCAGCGAGAAGAAGCCGATCATTATGGGCATCATCCATAGGAGCATGCGGTTCGTCTGCGCCTGCTGGTCGCTGGTTGCGCGAACCGTGCTCATCTTCTGCATGAGCCACGTAGATGCTGCCACGACGAGGGCAAGAACCGGTCCGACGGGGCTGCTTTGTGTGATGTCGCCGAGGTTCAGACCGAGGAAATGCGGGTCAATCGGGATAGACACGCCAACGCCCGGAAGCCAGGGGTAGAGCTTCGAAGATAGGTCCGCCAGCCCCTCGGGTGTCGAAGCGAGCGTCGCTCGGAGCGCCCAGAACAGTCCGATGAAGATGGGCATTTGCACAACGAGCGGCCCGAGGCAGCCAATGGGGTTCACACCCGACTCCCGGTAGAGCTTCATCGTCTCCTGGGAGCGGCGCTGCGGGTCGTCCTTATACTTCTGAGTGATCTCTTTTGCTTTAGGCGCGAGCGCACCCATGGCCTTCGTCAACCGGACCTGCCGAATGGTCAGCGGCACCATAAGCGCCCGCGTCGCGATAGTGAAGACGATTATCGCCAGTCCAAAATTGCTGAAAAACACCCAATACAGCAGTACCAGGCTGTTGATCATCGGCCTGCTGATAACCTGGTTCCAGAGTTCTCCGATTAGCTCCAAGTGTCCGCCTTCATTCGTCTATGCAGCGTCGAGTTGCGGGCTTCACCCTTCGACGGGCTCAGGGCGAACGAATAAAAACCCGTTCGTGTCCTTCCATGAAGGATCGAAGCATGCGTTCGCATACTTGTCAGTCGAGCCACCACATCGCCCCTCTCAAACCTTAACACGACTTCGTCCAATCGCGGGGTACGGGATTTTCTTGATCATTGGACTGATGTATCCATACCTCGTCGGGATTGCCGTTCACGTTAATCTTCAATGCACGGATGGTGTGGTCTTCGGCGCGGAAGAACAGTGACCCGTTGTGCGACGCGAGCGGCGACTTGATCGTTGTGCGAATGTTGCACTGGGTCTCGTCGGTGCCGTCCTGCTGCTTCACGAGCCGCACCCTGCCATCGGTCGAGGCGACAGCTACTCGATCACCGATCAGTGTTGGGGAACCGATGATCGATGCGTCGGTATCAAGCACCCACAGAAGCTGGCCTGAAGAGCTGTCCAGTGCGTATAGGTTGCTGTCTGTCGACGCGGCGAATATCTTGCCACCCTCGGCTACCGCGCCGCCCCAATACCAGTTGCTCGCGCCGGGAAACTCCCAGACTCGCGTACCAGTCTCGGCGTCGATGGCGTAGAAGTTGCTGCTGAACGAGCCAATGTAGACCCGACCGTCGACCACCAGCGGCTGCGCGGTAATCGCACCGCCGGTAGGAAAGTCCCACATCAAAACGCCGTCGCTAAGGTTGAGGGCGTACAGCTTTTGGTCCAGCGAGCCTACGTAGGCCCGTCCGTTCGCGATAGTCGGAGTGGACCAGATGCCCTTGTCGGTGGTGAATTTCCATTCTTGGGTGCCCGTGTCCGCATCAAAGGCGTACAGGGTACCGTCGCCGGACCCAACCAATACGAGACCGTCGCCAACGACCGGCCCGCCTACGATAGGGGCACCCTCGCCCACGACCTTGTCCCAGGACTCTTGGCCGTCTCCCAGGTTCAGAGCGTATAGGATACCGTCGTAGCCGCCAACATAGACAAGCCCCTCGGATATCGCAGGTGTTCCATATACCGCACGGTCCGACTCTTCTTCGCCGCGTAGATCGAATGTCCAGACCGTCTGGCCCGTTTCGATGTCGAGGGCGCGGACATCCCGGTCTTGAGAGCCGATGTACAGTTTGTCGTCGGATACCGCCGCGCCCGACCATCCCTGGGGAGTCGACGTGCCGGCGCAACCGGTCAAGACGAAAAGCGCGACCGCCGACACAGTCAGCAGCCAAAGAACGCCTTTGCGTGCCAGGAGAGATCTCGTCGTTCGATTAGTGTTGTTCAAATGCTCTCAGAGAGTTTTCGGAAAGGTCGGTCGATTGAACCTAAGTGCACCACAGGCCGACCAGTAATTAAGATCTTTCAAGGAACAGGATCGTAGCCTTTCGTTCCGAACGGGCGGCATCGGCTCAGCCGCTTTATGCCCAGCCAGGCGCCCTTGGGCACGCCGTATCGCTCGACCGCCTCATACGTGTAGTGCGAGCACGACGGATAGTGCCGGCACGACCCACGGAAAAACATAGGTGACAACGTCATCTGGTACAGACTAATCGCGCCCAGTACCAGCTTCCGCACAGCGACCCCCATCGTCATCAGCCCCGCCAAACCCGACAGGACGACTCGCAGACGCGCTTTTACTCCGCTTGGAGGATACGGGCACGCCTGAACAGATTGTTCACAGAACCTTCGAGACTCGCAAAATCGGCGGTGGCAGCGTTTTGGCGGGCTATAATAACCACGTCAAAGCCTTCTTCCACCGACGCCGATCGTGCCACTTCCCGAAGCCGACGCTTGATGCGATTACGGACGACGGCATTGCCCACCCGCTTGCTGATGGAGAAGCCGAACCGCGTCGTCTCGGTGCCGTTAGACCGGACTCCCACTACCAGGAGTTTATTTGCCCACGACCGTCCCTCAGCCCGTGTTGCTGCGAAGTCGGCCGACCTTCTCAGTCGCCTGTCTCGCTGCATCAAGCACGACTATACGGTCAACTGGGCGCGGCCCTTGAACATCCGTCGCTTAAGCACCCTGCGGCCATTCTTGGTGTGCATCCGAGACCGAAATCCGTGGACGCGCATCCTGCGTCGCTTCTTTGGTTGATATGTTCTTTTCATAGTTGGTTACCAGCAATCAAGTATACGCGTTGGCGAAAATCAGTGTCAATTTATGTGTAGTCGTTCATTACCATATTTGCGAGCTGAACGCCCATGCGGACGCTGTAGTTCGTGCCCCGGTCTTCTGGGTAGACCTGCGTCGTATTTGCCAGATATACACCTTTGATCGGTGTTCGATGTTCTGGCATCCGCTCGGAATAGTTCGTCCCGATGATAGGCTGCGCAGCATCGACATGCTGTCGGTAGCTTTTCACTATCCACGACTCGTCGAAGTCTGGGTTGATTTTACGCAAGTGAGGCAGATATTCCTGAAGCAAGTCCTCATGACTCAGGCTGTACAAAGAATCTTCTCTCGTCAGGTAATTCGAGAGATAGACTACGTGCTGACCGCCATAGTGGCTGGGGTCGACCATATTCGTCTGCTCGATCACGCCGACGAAGGGAATCGAGCGGTCGGCCACGTTCAGCCAGTAGATGTGGGACAGCGGCCGGTCGAGCACCAGGATGAGGAGCAGTGCAGAGAGATATTTCGTGTCGTCCAGCTTCGACTTGTAGTCGGCTGGCAGATCGGGCAGTAGCTTGCGGGCGAAGATGTGGGACTGGGTCGTCGATATAACCACGTCGAACTCATTGTGAATCGACTCGCCCCGTTCGGAAAAGTCTACATTCAGGCCGGTGACGCCGTTTGCGTCGGTGGTGATCTCGGTCACCTCGGCATTAACGTGTACGTCGTTGCCCTGCTCCCGTATCTTATCGCCCACTACGTCAAAGACTTCACCGAAGCTGCCGATGGGGTAGCCCAGCATTTCCTTCGACATGCCCTTGCCACGTGACGCGAAGCGCGTGTTGATCTTTCCCCATATCCACGGCATCCCGATCTGATCGTAAAACTCCTCGCCGAACTTGCCACGAAGCATGGGGCCCCAAAATGTATCGTATACCTGCTTGCCAGCGCGTTTGCGGAGCCAGTCCGTGGCAGTAATGCTCTCGAGCTTCCGCCAGTCCTTCTGTTTCCGCAGCATCAAGGTCACAAGGCCCAGCCTGATCCGGTTAACGAGGCTGAGCGGCTTGAACTTGAGCAGGTCGATTGGCGTCACGAAATTGTATATCTTGCCGCCGTGAAGGGTTCCGACCTTGGACTGGTACCAGCGCATCTGCTGTCCCAGGCCGATGTCGTCGATGAGGTTGAGGATGTCTGTGTCGCTGGTGAACAGGTGATGGTAGCCGAGTTCGAGTCGGGCCCCGTTCACATCGAAGGTCGAGGCCTGTCCTCCAAGGAACGCCGCGCGCTCGTAAACGACAACATCGTGGCCCTGTTTGCCGAGCTCGTATGCCGCCGCAAGACCCGTCGCACCGGCTCCGATAATGCCAATTTTCACGATGTTGACTCCTTATCGGGGAGTGATGCTGATGGCGCAGCTTCTTCTTGCCCGCGCTTTGTGAGACTACGTAGGGAGACGTGCTCTGTCCAGAGGAAGAACTGTCCGAGAACGATCATGGGCAGGAGCAGCGAAGCGTGAACGACCGCCACATACCCTCCCGCAACGGCCCTATCGACGGCTGCAAGAGGGAGTAGCACAAGCGTCTCCCTGGCGATCAACTCGAACAGGCCAATGCCGCCCGGTGCTGCCGGAATCGACGCCCCGATGTTGGCGATGGCTGTGACGAGAACCATCGCGACTATAAAGTCCGTCAGATTGTCATATATTAGATCGAGTCCGAAGGAGTAGCCTACGAAGACGAACAGTCCGGCCTCAAAAAGCCAGACGGGGAGGGAAAGAATGAATAGCCACCCAACCATCTTAAGGCTCTTCAAAGACGCGAGCCCTTCCACGAAGAGTTCGACAAACCCTATCAGTCGCACCTCAACAGTTTTCGGCAACGGCTTGATTAATGCCTGAACAGTCCGAATCGATTGGGATGGGAAGCTCGCAACACCTAGAATCGTGATGAACGCGACTGAAAACGGCACGGTGACTCCCGTGACGAGCAACGCCCAAGGGATCGTTGATTGTTCTTCGAATCCTCGCCCAACTGTGGCCAATGGAACGATGAGGCCCAGCACCGCGATAAATGTCAAAAGGGTTATCGCGTCTAACAAGCGCTCAATGAATATCGTACTAAGCGCGGCGGTCTTGCTGACGTCCTCCCGCTTGCCGACGTAGTAGCTCCGCACCAGCTCACCCAGACGCATCGGCAGCAGGTTGTTCGCCATGTAGCCGACCACGACGACCGGGAAGAGTCGACTGGTCTTGATAGGTCGCATGTGTTTGAGAAGCCATCGCCACCGGAGCGTTCTGAACCACACACCGATCAAGTACAGCCCGATTCCAGGCATAACGTAGAAGTAGTTTGCGTCGGACAGGGCGTCGATCAGCCGCCCGAAGTCGAGCGTAACGAAAAAAAGCGCCACGAATATGGCGCTGAGCAAGAGTCCAATCCAGACTTTCTTTCCGCCGTTCAAGACCTTCGTCTCCCGACCCGTCTTCTGCCTCTACAATATCATGCGCGTTCAGACAATACGCGATGCAGTTCTTGTCAGTTCCCCGTCAACGCCTACTCGAAGGGGCGCAAACACCTTGACACCCAAGGGGTGCCTGCTAGGATGGATTACACGTAACCAAGTCCGAACTCACGGCCCTGGCAACCCGCGCTCATTGTCTATCATGGAGCAATCAGTCTCATACAATCGTATCGTCGTTAAGGCGGGCACGGCCCTCCTGACATACGGGACCGACAGTCCTAACGTTGAGGTGATGTCCGGACTCGTCGATCAGATGGCGCTGCTCCACCAGGGTGGCGCGAAGGTCATTCTGGTCTCATCCGGCGCGGTTGCCGCCGGACGTAACGCGCTCGGCAGAGGCAAGGAAACCAGCGTCCAGTTCCGGCAGGCCCTTGCCGCCGTTGGACAGAGCCACCTGATGCATATGTACCAGGACCTGTTCGGCCAACACGACATCACCGTCGCGCAGGTGCTACTGACCTTAAACGACGTGGGCGAGCGACGCACGCGTGGCCAAAAGCTCCGTGACCTGAACGTCCGCAACACCCTCGCATCGCTGCTCGACCTCGGCGTCCTTCCCATAATCAACGAAAATGACGTTGTTGCGGTCGACGAGCTCGCCGGAGCTGGCTTCGGAGATAACGACAATCTCTCGGCAAGAGTGGCGAGGGCGGCGGATGCCGAACTGCTTGTGATGCTCGGTACGGTCGATGGTCTATACACGGGTGACCCGACCGTAGACCCCGATGCCGAACTCATACCGACTATTTCCCATTTCGACAAGCAGATCAGGGCTCACGCGGGTGCGCCCCGCGACCAGAAGGGCCGCGGCGGCATGGCGACGAAGATGGATGCGGCGGCGCTGGCGACCGAGGGCGGTGTCGATGTATTCATCGCGAGCGGTCTTGAGCCTAATATCCTGGCCCGCCTCACGCAGGGCGAGCGTCTTGGCACCTTCTGTCCGGCAAGTCAGGACGCGAAGGAGAGCCGCAAAAATTGGCTCAAGAAGAATGTCACGAAGTCCGGCTGGGTTGTCGTGGACAACGGAGCAGCCGACGTGCTTTTGCAGAAAAACCGCAGTCTACTGCCGGTCGGGGTCACGAGCGTCGCAGGTACCTTTGAGCGCGGCGACACGATTCAGATCAGGAACACGCGCGGCATCCAGATCGCGGCTGGTGTCGCCAACTACAACTCAGTGGAACTCGATCAAATCAAGGGCGTGCGCTCCGACAGCATCGCCGAAGTGCTTGGCGACCACTACGGGGACGAAGTAGTGCATCGACGTGACATGATAAGGTTATAGTAAGATATCTACGTTCGACCATTGACCTAGGCGGGCACGGGGACCCGCCGCTACTACGTAGGGGTCGTGCCCCCGTACCGACCCCAGTCACGATGCCGCTCACGCCGTTCTTAATGTCAGTAGCACGGTTCGAATGACGAACAACTTCGAGGAATATCGTGGAGAACGGGATCGACCTACAGCAGATGGGAAAGCGGGCACGGGCTGCGGCTCGCGCACTAGCCAAGCTGCCTACTTCGGCGAAAAACGATGCGCTGCTTAGTGTCGCCGATGCCCTCAATTCCCGCCAAGATGAAATTCTGGTGGCCAACCAGAAAGACATCGACGCGGGCCGTGGCGACGGCCTGGACGACGCGATTCTCGGTCGGCTAGTAATCGACGCCAAGAAGCTCGACGGTATGGCCGACGACGTGCGGAAAATCGTCGCGCTGTCCGACCCGACCAGCGAGTCCTACGACTCAACCACGCTTTTGAACGGCCTGAGCGTCTCGAAGCGCCGCGTGCCGCTCGGCGTTATCGGCGTGATCTATGAAAGCCGCCCTAACGTCACCATCGACATCTCGGCCCTTTGCCTTAAATCCGGGAACGCGGTCATACTGCGGGGTGGTAAAGAAGCGATTAACTCGAACACTGTCCTTGCGCAGATCGTACGGGATGCGATCACGGGCGTTGGTGTTCCTCAAGACGCAGTCCAGTTCGTCGAATCGACAGACCGTGCCATTGTGGGCGAGATGCTTGGCATGACCGAGTATATCGATCTGATAATCCCCCGTGGCGGTGCCGAGTTGGTCCGGCGAGTGGGTCGCGACGCCAAGATGCCCGCCATAACCGGCGGCATCGGTGTCTGCCATACCTTCGTCGACAAGACCGCAGACGTAGATATGGCCGTCGATATCGCATACGACGCCAAGACGACATCGCCGTATGTCTGCAACGCGCTGGACACCATTCTCGTTCATTCGAGAGCCGCTCCGAAATTTCTGCCACGCGTTGCCGCAAAGCTGGCCGCCGCCGATGTCGAACTTCACTGCGACAAGCGTGCGCTCAGTTTGATTGGAAAACACAAGGGCATGGCGATGTCAGCCGCCACCGACGAGGACTGGGGCCAGGAGTTTCTCTCGCTAACGGCGGCAATCAAGGTCGTTGACTCCCTCGACGAGGCCATCGACCACATTGAGCGCTACGGTTCCGGGCATACTGATGTGATCGTCACCGAGGACTACAGTTCGTCACAGCGTTTCCTGAATGAGGTCGATTCCAGCGTAGTGATGGTCAATGCCAGTTCACGGTTCAACGACGGCGGCCAGCTCGGGCTCGGTGCTGAGGTCGCTATCAGTACTAATAAGACGCACGCCCGTGGGCCAATGGGTATGAAAGAGTTGACCTCGTACAAGTGGATAGTGATGGGTTCCGGGCACGTTCGTACCTAAACGGCGGCATACTCCCGAAGACATGAGGTAGATAACATGGGCGGATTCTATTTCGAGCGGGAGTGCCGCACACCGTACTCCGAGTGCTACACGATTCTGCGCGACGAAAACCCTATTGGAAGGGTCGATATCCACTTCGCTGATGCGGTCGTGCACGCGACTCTAAATGTGGCGGACGACCTCTCAAACGAAGATATTCAGGACCTCATCGACACTGTCGACGACGAGTTGATCGATTCTGTCGGGATCACTAAGCAGGAAGTCATGGTTCATGTACACCAGGGCCGCGACCTCGGCGTGTTCACCACGCGCAACTTCGAGGGCAACGGCGGCGGCCATCACCACATGAGTTAGGGAGGAGGGCGATCATGCTCGCTCGCAGTGTCAACAACACGGTCCAAGACTATCTGGCCCTCCCTGAGTCTGAGACGGAACGCTACGAGTTAGTCGAAGGAGAGCTTATCGCAATCCCTTCGAACCCGGTATGGCATCAACATGTATCGCGAAACTTACTTGTTAGTCTTCATCGCTTTTTGCAAGTACACGATCTCGGAGAACTCTACACCGCTCCTCTCGACATCGTACTGTCGAACGAGACTGTGCTCCAGCCTGACTTGATGTTCATCTCTCGCCAGCGAGCGAAAATCATCAAAGAGAACAACATTCAAGGTGCGCCAGACCTGGTTGTCGAAGTCCTCTCGCCAAGCACCGCTCAAAAGGATCGCGAACTCAAGAAAAATCTCTACGGTCGCTTCGGCGTGCGGGAATATTGGATCGTCGACCCCGACACCAGATCGATCCAAGTGTACGAGGCTGGGGACATGGGCCTGGACTTCATTCGAGCTTACCCGGAAGGTACGTCGCTGCACTCGCCGCTGCTGCCAGAACTGCGGTTGGACGTGGCCGAAGTCTTCGCTCAGTAAACTCCGAACTCTTACAACATTCGCTCATTCAACACGACACCGAAGCCAGGCCGGTCCAGCGGGGTGAGATGTCCATCCTCGACCCTTGGCTCGTCGAGCCATAGCTCGTTTGCCGAGTCGTCCCAGCGCGCAGGGTGCGTCTCGGCCAGGTCGTCGCAGTCGGTCGCTGCGATGAAGTGAAGAGCCCATATCTCGCCACCTCGATGCGGCACGACAGGGATTTTTTGTGTATTGGCGATGTCGAGTATTCGCAGCGCCTCCGTGATGCCGCCACACCAGGTGAGGTCCGGTTGCCAAATGTCGAGCGCGTTTTCCTTGGCGATTTGCCCGAAGCCAAAGCGAGTAAACTCGTGCTCGCCCCCGGCGATGTTGATGGGGTGTACGAACTCTTTAAGCGCTGCCTGCTCTTCGAGATGATCGGGCGTGAGAATATCCTCAAACCAGTATAGATCGAACTCCCTGACCGCCTCCGCCATCTGCTTGGTCGTCTCGAAGTCCCATGCCATATAACAATCGGTCATGATAAGGGCATTATCGCCGAATACTGAGCGTGATCGCTGAGCCGCCGCCGCCGTCTTTTGGACATCATCGTCCGCGCCAGCACGTCCAGGGCTGAACTTGTTGGCCGTGTAGCCGATGTCGCGGTATTTTTCGAACTCGTCGCCAGATGCATACGCTCGCACCTTCGGCTTGCGAAGTCCTCCAAGAAGTTCGTGGACGGGTTTGTCCTCCGACTTCCCGAGAAGATCCCACAAGGCGAGATCGACTCCGCTGAGCGCCATCATCTGCAAGCCCTTCCGTCCATATGGCAGCGATAGCTTATACACATAGTCCCAAGCGGCCCGAATGTCGTCGACGCTCTCAATCGTGCGCCCGACCAGCAACTCGCGGAAGTGTTGGTTGACTATCAGGCAACCAGGCTCACCGCCGCCGCCGTATCCGTAGCCGACCGTCCCGTCATCTGCTTCAACGCGAACGACAATCTGCCAGAAATGCGACTGCCAAACCCCGGTTGGGAGATTGGTCCACTTGGGGTAGGCGGCCTTGACGTCGATAATCTTCATTGGGCGTGCTCCCGTCTAAGGAGATTCGAACAGCGCTTCGATGTCTCGGGAAAAGTGGAGGACCCGCACGATTTCGATGCCGTTCGGGATAGCTCGATAGCACACAGCGTACTTGCCGACAGGAAATACCTGGATACCAGGTTCGAGATCATTCCGACTGCGCCCCATGTCGGGATAATCCGAGACAGTCCGGCATTTGTCTTCAATAGTGTCGACCCATCTAGTCGCGGCAGTTGGGCTGTCCTTAGCGATAAACTCCCATATCTCGTTAAGGTCGTCCCGATCCTCTGGCCGAAACTCGATGGAACTCATTTATTAGTGCGTTCCAATTCAGACGCCTTCTCGCGAAGCTCGCGGAATACGATGTCTGCGGGAATTGTTGGCCCGCTCTCGATACCCTTTCGTATTTCGGCCCGAAGCTCGTCGAGGCGCGACTCTCTGGCCTTGTCTTGTTCCTGCAAAAGGCGCAAAGCCTCCCTAATGACCTCGCTGGACGAGTTGTAGAGACCGGACTCGACCTTCTTCCTGACCATCTCTTCAAGCTTGGGCGTGAGTGAAACGTTCATGGCATAGACCTCCTGGAAGACAATCGCAGCCGGAATGTCAAAGATTAGCAATCTTTGACATAGAAGGTCTCGGATCAGACGTATTGGTCAATGTCGCCGAACAGCTCGACAAGCCGCCCCTTGTCAGCATCGCCGAGTCGGGGGTTTTCGATGGCATTTGCGTTGGCTTCGAGGTGAGCAATCGTTGCGGTGCCGGTAAGGACGGCTGAAATGGCGGCGTGGTCGGCGGCGAACTTGTACCCGGCGCTGACCACCGAGTCCACGTCGTCGTGAATGAGCCAGCCTAATGGGTTTTTCTTCGGCAGGTCACTCTCACCGAGATGCCCTGTTGCCTTCCACTCCGCGACCGTCTGTTCCAACAGCGCAGGGTCGGGAAGGCGCTCCCGGACGGCTGCCATGTTGACGATGCCGACGTTGTGCTCGATGGCAAGTGGCAACGCCTTGTCGGCAGCAAGCTGGTTGAGGATGCCGTACTTGAGTTCGATCACGTCCCACAGCTTCGGGTGTGACTCAAGTGCGATCACTGCCGCCTGCTGGCTCGTATCAACCGGGTACCGCGTGCTGAAGCCGATGTGACGAATCCGGCCCTGCTCCTTGAGTCGCTGCAGCACCGGCACGAAGCGGTCGACCACGGCGTCGTAGACCGCTGGCATGAGGCCGTGGAACATCATCACGTCGACATAGTCGGTCTGTAGGCGGCTCAAGCTCTTTTCGACGGCCCTACGCAACTCATCGGGCTCTTCTGAAAGCTCGCCGGTCCAGTCCCAGCGCCATTTGGTAGCGACAACGTAGGAGTCTCGCGGCACTCCTCGGAGCGACTTACCGAGGATCGCTTCGCTCTCGTCGTACTCCTCCGAATGTGTCGAAGAAATTGATGCCGAGATCAATGGCACGCAGAACCAACTCATCGTGCTGGCCCTGCGTATACCCCTGTGTTTGGCCCAAGCGTCGAGCGCCGCCGGTGCCCAGACCGAGCAGCGAGACTCTCAGCCCCGTTCTACCAAGTTTTCGATATTGCATAAGCGTTCCGATTGCTCGGCGCTTTTTGTTAGCCTTTGACTTCCCAGCCCCAGCTACGAACTTTGCCTCGGAGTTGCTCCATCTCTTCGTCGTTCAAGGGCTTGGAGGGAGGGCGCGGCGGCCCGAGGGGATGTCCGACGATCACTGAGAGCGCCTTGAACACTAGGCTTTGCCCACCGGTCCGCTTGGATACCAATTGGTACATTTCCTTGATATCGTCGTAGACGGAATCGTATAACTTTTCGGCCTCGTCGAGCTTGCCTTCTTGGATGAGGTCCCAGACCTTTAGTTCATGCTCCGGGTTGGCGTCCAATACCGTTTGAACGTAGCCATGGCCGCCGTTCCTGATGCAGTTGACCGGACTGGCGGTGTTGTCGATGACGTTGAATCTGTCCGTGAACTTCCGCATGGGTTCGTAGGATCCGTCTTCCGCGCTGCCAGGCCACTTGATGGCGACGACGTTGTCGATATCGGCCATTCGCAGGAACGTATCAACTTCAATTTCACCGCCGTTGAACCACTTGGTGTGGTAGACCATGATGCCGACATCGACGGCGTTGGAGATGTCGTAGAAGTAGTCGTAGTGATCCTGCTGAGATGGGTCGTTATGGATGGCGGGCGTGATCTGGATAGCGGCCGCGCCGAGGTCGGCGGCGATCTTGGCGTCCTCGATCGCTCGTACCGTATCCTTGTAGTGGATAGCGCTCATGATCGGTACCTTCCCGTCGGCGGCCCGGACGGCAGTCCGAAGGAGCGCGGGCCATTCGGTATCTCGCAGCATCGTACCTTCGCCAAGGGCCGAGCCCATCTTAATTACGCCTCTGCCGTTGGAAACCCCGGCTTCGACAATCCTCTGCACCATCGCGTAGGTCGTGCCCAGGTCGAGTTCGTAGTCGTCGTCGAACGGGGTGGGCACTGCGCCTACTGGCCCAACAAGTAGTTTTCGTAGCTCTGCTCGATTCACGTAATCACCTCAGTAACTCCATAAGTTTGCTTGGCACGCAATGATACTACTGACAGGACGGGATGAGAAGAGCGGGGTCGAGTTATCTATGGCAATCGCGTCTTAATTGCTCAGCTTTGAAATCTGTGACATCAATCCGTTGAAGGGTAGCCCCAACAAGGTTTCGGACGATTTTTCGGCAGTGGTCTCCCTTGAGTTGAGTCGATGCATATCAAGAAGACGTGATTGCCCTGCAAGGAGACCGAGTCGAGTTGACAGGATTCGCAGGACGACAGGCACGTGAAGGTTAGATGCTGGGAGCCGTTTACTCGTAGTTGAGTCGAGGTATGTCAACCAGGTCGTTTTGGTGTCTCATTTTGTCTCATTATGTCTTATCTCACCCATGGCGTGAGACTTTCGGTGTGTCGCCTACTCAGGGGTTCCCATCCTTAGAATAGAATGTGCGTTCGTATTGGTCAAGTTGGCGCATGACTCAGGCAGGGCAATCGAAGGCTAACGTGCAGATGAGGCGAGAATGCGGTCGATCCAGCCCACAGTCGTATCTGCTACCTCGGCCATCATAGACTCAGTCGGCCTCGAAGAGCCCCCGCTCGGACGAAACCAATGCCCAGACCCTTCGATCACGTGCAACATAGCTCGCTCGCCCATGCTGTCGATAACCGGCTGCAGGTCGGCCAGATTGGTGAGATCGTCTTGATCGCCCTGGATGAATAAGACTGGACGATTGATTCGGTTGAGGTGGGCCGCCGGGTCGTCGAATAATTTGTGCCATTTCAGGGGATACACAAACAGAATGAGACCCAATGCTTCGAGCAACATACCTTCGGTTGCAGCATACGACATGATCTGACTGCTCATCGAGCGACCGCCGACAAAAATCGGCAGGTCGGGCGCCTCCTGCTTCACCGTTTCAAGAGCGGACTTGAGCGTATCGAGCAGAACGGGGAGCGGGTCGATGTTGCCGTGCCCGAGGCCGCGTTCGGAATAAGGGTAGTTGTAACGAAAGGTCGCGATGCCGAGTTCGGCTATTGCGTTGGATGTAGCTACGGAGACAGGGTGATGAATCGGCGATCCGGAACCGTGGCCAAGAAGGAGAACGGCACGTGCGCCGTCTGGCCTGTCCAGGATTGCCGAGACAGTGGAATCAGAGCCATCTACGGTGAATTGAAGCTCACGAGTCATAGCAGTGATTCAACCCCTTTGCGAAATCCAATCAGCAACTGCCTGCGCGATCTCCGGCAGCGCGTCCTCTCGAGTCCGACCGGAACGCTTGAGGAACTTGAAACTGTGGTCGCCACCTTCGATCACCTTCAGCGTCGCCCGATCCCCAAGGCCGTCTACGACCGGACGGAGATAGTCGAGGTCGCCGAGGGCATCACGGTCGCCGGAGACGAAGAGCATGGGTATGTTCACGTCGGCGAGGTGCTCGGCGCGGTTCGTAGACGGCTTGCCCTGGTACAGCGGGAATCCGAGAAATACGGTGCCGAGCACGCCGGCTAACGGTTCCTGCGCCTGAGCCATCGAAGCCATACGCCCGCTCATGGAGTGACCGCCAGCAAACAGCGACAGGCCGGGCGCTGCCTCTGAACCTGCTTTGGCCGCCGCCCGCACGGTCGCCAATCGCACCTTCTCGCCGTCGAGCCCGCGACCGACCTCGCTGTAGGGATAGTTGTATCGGAACGTCGCCATGCCTGCACCCGCGAAGGCCTCGGCGACGGCGGAGATGAAGGGGTGACGCATATTCGTTCCCGCCCCGTGCCCGAACACCAGGAGCGCCGTAGCGTCGTCCGGTCGAAGCAGGATTGCCGATACTGCACCCTTCTCAGGCGTCGCAGTGAATTTCAGTTCGGTTACTTCGATGGTCATAATAGCCTCTCAACCAGGGTTTCATGAGCCTATCTGAAGCTTCAAACCGGGTCAATAAAATGTCGACCTCCACAATTGTTGATAAGCTGTCGAGACTCACACGGCCAGGAGCGAATCCATGCCTACACAAAAGTATCGTGTCGGACTCATCGGTACGGGACGCAAGGGGACGCAGCATGCGCGAGCCTTTGCCTTAAATCCGGCATCCGAGATCGTGGCCGCCGCCGATCCAGACCCGACGAACCTGAACCTATTTCGCGAGCGTTTTGGGCTGGCCGAGAACCAGGTATATGCCGATTACCACGAGATGCTCGCCGCCGAAGAACTCGATATCGTCGCGCCTATCCTGCCGGTAAAGTTCAATCCCGATGCGGTGATTGCAGCCGCAGAGTCGGGCGTTCGAGCGATCATCTGTGAGAAGCCTGTTTCGGCGACGCTCGCCGATGCCGACCGCATGGTGGAGGCGTGCAGGGCTCACAACATTAAGTTCGGGGCAGGCGATATGTTTCGCAATCTCGCCCAGATCTGGAAGGCGCGGGAGATTATCGAGTCTGGTGAGATCGGCGACGTCCAGAGCATCAACTACTACGGCTCTGCCGACTCCGGGGGCGGCTGCCAGACGCTGAGCATGCTGAGGTTCTTCGCGTACGATGCGGACATCGACTGGGTCGTGGGTTGGACGAACGGCACGCCGATGGACTCCTCGTTGGGCACCGTCGATGCCTGGAGCGACCACGACCAACAGATCGGCGGCGTCATCCGGTTCGCCAACGGAATCACTGCCCACATCCATGACAAACAGGGTGTCCGCCAGGGCGTTGAGGTTGTGTGCGAAAATGGCGTCTTCACCAGCGATTACACGACGTTCCGGTTCTACAAGCGACCGGATGGGGCAAATGCGAATCGCCTCAATTGGTCGGATTTGGAGGAGATCGAGGGTCTGCTTGATCCCGCCCTGGACTTCGGGCCGTGGCAGGAAGACGGCTGGCTGCGGATGTCCGACCGCCAGGCCGACACCGCGCAGTCGATGATCGACGCGCTCGACCAGGACATCGAGCCCCGCGCGACGGGCGACAACGGGCGCATCGTTCTTGAACTATCCATCGCGCTGCGTGAATCCGAGCGCCGAGGTTTTTCTCCGGTAAAACTCCCGTTGGAGGACCGGACTCTACAAATCATACCTGCCGCCAGCCGCATGCTCTGGAAGAAAGAAGTCTACGGTGCCGAGTGGTACGCCCAGCAGATGACGAAGCACAAGAAGGATTCGAGGTACGGGGAGTGAGGTGGGGGCCTGAAACTACATCACGGGCGCGCAGTCAAGTTACGGGCGAAATCCCAAACTGCCCAAAAGAGTAACGGAATTACAATGAATACAAGAGAATTATGATCGGAAGCTGTTTTTATGTCGCCACGTAGCAGTGCGAGAGTGGCATGTCCCATCCCACAACCAAGGCAACGGACACCAAACAAGCTACGAATGGGGCAAGAAACGAGGAACGTGTCCCGACACTCAACCTTTATGACCGTAGATCGCCAAGCTTGCCATATCGGATCGGACATGCTGCCTCAATCGATTGTCATATCTTCGACATAATGTTCGTGATCCGGTCCTATCGTGATTCTCAAACGACGTTCTTTTCGTCTCGTACCGTAGATAATTGCCCATATAGGAGCCCACAGTATGCAAGTGAAAACCGTGATGATGGCGTGCAGAGTATTGTTGACCTTCTGTTCAGGAAGGCTGAGCACCGCAGTGTAATCTAGGTCGTTGCGTACCTTGATGATCCAACCTTCTAGTGTGGAGTCTGATACATAACGTGAAAGCAGTCTTCGTCGCTCTTCGTCCTTCGCCATCTGTTGTTCTTCGGTCAAAGCCAATCTCCCTTAGTTTACACTCCACGCTTCTAGGGATTCTCAAATCAAGTATGTTGTGATCTTCACCAGATTCGTCCAGAAAGATAACACTCTCGGATTTTCGCGTCAATACTAGGCTGTGTTGACATTTTTACCGGAGCCATACGAGAGCGGCAAGGAAATGGAGGAACCGGAGGGGCAGGAAAAAATCACTCAATCTCGAATTGAGGGTTCCACGCCACTTCCCACAGGTGGCCGTCGGGGTCGGTAAAGTAGCCGGAGTAGCCGCCTCAGAACACGTCCTGCGCTGGCTTGACGATTGTAGCGCCCGCGGCCTCCGCCTCTGCTAGAACGGCGTCAACTTCCTCTCTCGTGCGAGTGTTGTGCGCAAGCGTTACGCCAGAGAAGCCGTGGCCGTCTGGCAATACGGTTACGTCCTCCGCCAGCTTTTCTCGTGGGTACAGGGCTAGCCACGTGCCTTGAAGCTGAAAGAATACAATCCCCTCACCCTCGTCCTTTGTCGGGAGACCGAGACCGTCGCGGTAGAATTTATGCGAGCGCTCCATATTCGAGACGCCAAGTGTGATGATGCTGATGCGTGGTTCCATATCAAAACCTCGATGTTGAACAAATGTTCGTGTACTGTATGAGTCTCCGATGGATAAGTCAAGCCTGTGGGAGCGAAAGTACATCTGCTCGATCCCCAGAACCCGTTCGCACTGAGCATTGTTACGTCCGATGACCGGACCGAATCGAGGCAAGTAACTGCGCGACAAGCTATAAGTCATCTGTTTTGCTTCCTCTCCCCGAGGGAGAGGATTGAGGTGAGGGCGAGATGCTGCCCTTCAAACCAAGGTCGTTTCGAGCACTCACTTGATAGTTTCTGGAAGTGTGAGTGCTCAATGACCAAGCGTTTTCGCAGCGAATGGTCGCTTTACTCCTGCTACGACAGGCTCAGCATGAACGAATGTTAGTAACCGTTTTCCGCGTCGGAACACTCAGGTCCCGGACTGATTGTTCCAGTAGTCCCACTCATCGTCGTCCTCTTCGTCAGTAATGGGTCGCCGTTTTCGTATGCGCCACTGAATGGCTGCAACGGTGAACATTACCGCCGCCGCCGCGACGACGAGAGTCGAGGAGAATATCGTGCCTGGGTCGGGGCGGCGAGCGATGCTGATGGTCGGCGAAAAGCTGCGCCGCCATTGCTGGTCGAGTTGGTCGGTGGTCAGGCCGTAGATGCTCCCAAGTGCCGTCTCGGCCCTGGTTCCTAGTGCGATCGCCCGCACGAGGGACGACATGGTGTCGGTGCCGTAGGTGTCGACCATATAGGTGACGATGGCCTCGGCCTGGGCGTAGAAGACGCGCACCTCATCGGGCCTGCCAGGGAGCGAGTCCATGGCTCGAAGATCGAGGAGGTCGTCGCTTCGGAGCGCCTGGGCGGCCTGTTCTCGGCGTCGCTCGTCGCGCTCGAAGTACATGGAAAGCCCCTCGTTGAGCCACGTCGGCATTCTCGCCGTCGGAGAGGTCAGCGCCTCGTCGAGCATAAGGTGGGTTGCCTCATGGATCATGTCGTTCACGTCCGCGCCGAGTACGACGAACAGGTCGAAATTGCCGTATGCGAATCCGCCGAACAGATGGCCCTGCCGTGCGGCGCGACTCACCGGCGGGAATGTGCGGTCGGCCTCCCCGCGCGTGTTGACGACGACGGCCTTCATAGGCGGAATCTTGTCGAGGACGAACATCTCGCGGACAGGCTCTAGTTGGTCGAGGACTTCCTGAGTCGTGGCTTCTACTCTGTCACGTTCGAGGTCGTGCCAGACCACTTCAAACTCGCCGACGCTCAGGCGCTGCCAATCGCGGGACTCGTCGCGGTACTCCAGGGAAAGTTTTTCGGTTTCCAACTCGTTGCCCTGGGCGTCCTTGATGACGTAGTGGTACTCCACGTCCACGCCGCTCGGTATGTAGTCACTCCCGCTAGTTTCGAGGACGAATTCAGTTGAGACCTTGTTTCCAGTGCCAAAGGGCGGACGGCCATATGTGCTGATCTTTTGCCCCCCCAGTCGATAGAAGATGGTTACCTCGGTGATAGTCGTATTAGCTTCGGCATCGAGCCTAAACACGATCTCGTCGGGGAAGCGCACTTCGTGCGTGTTGGAGGCGACCCGGATAAGAGATTCGGTCTGCGGCTGAGGAGAGGTCGCTTCAGCACCGCTGAAAAGTGCGATCAGTGCCGCCAGTGTCGTCCAAAACAGCATTTCTTTTCTTTAGCCTCCACTACCCCGACGATCTTTAGATGCCTGTGATCTTGATAGCGGAGTGGGATTTGTAGATGCGATTGATGTTTAGCAACAGCGCTGTAATCTGCTCGACATAGGCCGCGTTCCGAAGACCGCCGCCATCAACGGCTCGGACACCGACGATCTTGTCGGCGAGGGCCATGACGGTCTCCTTCGCGTCCTGATCGTCCGAACATACGACAACGTCCGAATCGACAGGCTTCTCGGGCTTGAGCAGGTCATGTGCGCTTATCGTCTGGAATGCGGCGACGACCCGCGAATCGAGGAGTATTTCGCTCGCTTCAGCCGCTGCCGAGCCCGCTTCAATCGCTATGGCGCTCACGCCGTCCTTGCCGAAGCTCAGCGGCGCGACAGTGATGACGACGATTTTCCCGGCAATTTCCCCCCCAATGGAGTCGAGCGTACTCCGTTGCCCGGAATAGGGGATGGTGACGAACAATGTGTCGGCCCTCTCAGCGGCCTCGTGGTTCAGACCGGCCTGGATTGACGCATCTGGCACACTTGCTGCTATCTCGTCGGCAGCTTCTTGCGCCCGCGTCGCGTCACGAGACCCGACGATCAGCGACTCGCCAGCCAGAGCGAAGCGCAGTGCGAGCCCCCGCCCTTCCGGCCCTGTGCCACCGATGAAGCCTAGCATGGTTCTACTGTACCGATATCTCGGCAACCAAAGCAAGGCCAGGCTGATCTCAACGAAAATTAGACTTGTATAATTTCTATTTGAGACATCTTAGAAACGCTAGCGCAAACTTATGCAACCGATTACGATGGAATGAAACCGCATAGTCGCGGTAGCACCCGACTTCGAGGAGCCGATGGCTCATACTCCCAAAATAGTCCTGGCGATAGCGGCGGTGCTGACAGCCGTCCTTCTTGTTGTGCCGACGCACGCTGGTGCCGGTGACATACGGACCGTTGCCGGGGGTGGTGTTGGCGACGGCAGCGATGCCACCCTTGCCTCCTTCGTCTCGCCTGCGGGCATAGCCCTCGACAGCAGAGGTAACGTCTACGTCGCGGACTCGGGCGGCCATCGGGTCCGCAAGATTGACTCCATTACCGGCACAATCTCAACTGTTGCAGGCACCGGGGTTCCAGGCTTTTCCGGCGACGGTGGCTCGGCGCTGACAGCGATGCTCAACTCGCCCTTCGGCATCGCAATCGATGGCAACGACAACCTCTATGTCGCCGACTCCAGCAACCAACGAATCCGAAAAGTCGTCTTGGCAAACGGGCTAATCACGACCGTCGCGGGCTCGGGTAACTTTGGTTTTCAGGGCGATGGCAGCCCGGCAGTAAGCGCCAGTTTTAAGGCCCCTCAAGGGGTCGCGGTCGATGAGTCCGGAAACCTATACATCGCGGACACATTCAATAATCGAGTCCGGAAAGTCGACGGAACCACGGGGATAGTCACGACCTACGCGGGAAACGGCAGCTTCGCGTTTGCAGGAGATACGGGCCCCGCTGAGGAAGCAAGTCTACGTCAACCCGAAGACGTGGCCGTGGATCGTCGGGGAGACGTCTATATCGCCGACACGAGCAACCATCGAATTCGGAAAGTTCTTGGAGGGCCAGGAATCATCATCACTGTTGTAGGTGATGGAGAATCGAGATATTCGAGCGATAACGGAGCGGCGTTCAGGGCTAGTCTCTTCCAACCTCGAAGTATTACCTTCGATAGCAAAGACAACCTGTTTATTGCAGATACGAACAACCATAGGATTCGTTCAGCTAGCATAATATTTGACCAAAACATAGTCTGGGAAGCCGGCGATGGCTTCGCACGATTCGGCGGAGACACCAGGTCTCAGTTCGAAGCGAGTCTCAGTTCGCCCTCCGGGGTCGTGGTTAATGCGGCCGGTGACATCTTCATTTCTGATACCGGTAACGGGCGTGTGAGAAAAATCGCCAGCGAGAACCGTCTGATCGACACTATCGCTGGGAACGGCGAGTCCACCTACTCCGGCGACACGGGTAATGCGCAGGACGCGACAATCTTCCACCCGCACGATGTAGTGGTCGACACTGCTGGCAATATCTACTTTTCCGACACAGAGAATCATCGAGTGCGGCGAGTAAACGCAGGAACAGGCGTGATCGAGACCGTTGTGGGTAACGGTATTCCTGGTTTTTCTGGCGATGGCGGCAAGGGAATCCACGCGCAACTTCAGTGGCCGGAAGGGCTGGCCCTCGACAGCAATGGGCATCTCTACATCGCGGACAGATTGAACCACCGGGTGCGGAGACTGGACGCAGGTACAGATATCATGCGTACAGTCGCGGGCGATGGGAGCTCGACCTACAACGGTGACAACATTCTCGCGATCAACGCGAGCCTTAGCAGTCCAATGGGGCTCGCTATCGACTCGGCTGACAATTTGTATATCGCCGACAACCTAAACCACCGAATTCGCATGGTAAGCTCCGGCGACAGCCTTATCTCGCCGGTCGCCGGTCTTGGCGTACCTGGGTTCGCTGGCGATCAGCACCAGGCGAATCGGGCAAGCTTGCAGGCTCCACAAGGGGTGGCAGTTGACCGGGATGGGAACATCTATGTCGCCGATACCGGGAACGCAAGGATCCGTCGAATCGACGGCGTCACCCAGAACATCTTCACGATTGCAGGCAACGGTCAACTCGGATTCTCGGGTGACGGTGGTCCTGCAATCAGCGCTAGTCTGAGCGTCCCGCGAAGGGTCGTCGTGGATACGGACGGGAACCTGTATATATCGGATGACGGACATAGCCGGATTCGAGTCGTCAAGCCGAACGGCACCATCACGACTGTGGTGGGCAATGGCACCAACTCCTTTGGTGGAGATGACGGCGCGGCCCAGTTGGCGGCGGTACACCGGCCCATCGGCATTGCGCTGGATACCAGTGGGAGTCTGTACTTCGCGGACAGCGACAACAACCGAATTCGCGTGATCGAGGCCCCTGTGGTCGAAGAACCGACGCCAACCCCCTCGCCCTCACCAACCGCGACGAACACCCCGACCGCGACGCCTACGTTTACACCAACAGCAACACCTACACCTACTTTCACGCCTACGGAAGTACCACCGACCGCCACGCCAACACCTGTACCGACCGATACACCGGTGCCGCCGACTGCAACACCGACATTCACTCCGACTGCGACTCCGAGCTTGACCGCGACGCCAACTCCGACGGCTACCGCCACACCCGTACCGCCTACGGCGACACCAACCTTCACGCCAACCAATACAGCTACTCCGGTGCCCACGAATACTCCGACACCGCTGCCGACCGATACGGCGACGGCTGTTCCGCCGACCGCGACTCCGACCCGTACACCAACAACTGTACCGACCAATACGGCGACGCCGGTGCTTGTGACGGCGGTAGTGCCCTCGCCAACTACGGCACCGCCGATTGAGACGCCCGTCGTTCAGCCGACCGTGGAGCCTACGCCGATACCAGCAACCGACGATGCTGGGGCACCGAATCCGCTTGCAGTAATCGTGGGGCTCGCCGTGGGTGTAGTGGTCGTTGGGATCGGCATTGGTGTATATACGCTGTACCGACGCCAGACCTTTGGGGCATAGCCTCGAATCGAGGAGCCAGTCGTGCCCCGGATAGTAGTCTTCGATGTGAATGAGACGCTGCTTGATCTGCGAGCCCTAGATCCCCACTTTGAGCGCGTCTTCGGCGATTCTGGAGTTAGGGCGCAGTGGTTCGGACAGGTACTTCAGTCCGCCCTAGTTGTGACGATGACCGACCGCTACGTCGATTTTGCTCGGGTTGGCAGGTCTGCTCTGGAGATGATGGCAGCCCGACGTGGCGTCGTCTTGAAGGATGAGGATTTTCAGGCCATCCTCGGCGGAATGAGGCGGCTTCCTCCTCATCCCGAGGTCCCAGACAGCCTCATGCGCCTGAAGCACGCCGGTATTCGGCTGGCGGCGCTTACTAACTCTCCGCCTGCGATGGCTGAAGCGCAGCTAACCAGCGCAGGACTAATTGAGTATTTCGACGATGTGCTCTCGGTGGACACCGTCAAGAAGTTCAAACCAGCGCAGGAGGTCTACCGCACTGCGGCCCAGACGCTCGGCGTCGACACGCCGGATATGCTGATGGTAGCCGCTCATGACTGGGACATCGCCGGCGCCATGACCGCAGGGTGCCGTGGCGCGTTCATCGCCCGGCCCGGCATGGTGCTCAATCCTTTGTACCCCGCGCCCGACATCGTTGGCTCAGACCTGGTCGGAGTAGTAGGCGAGATACTCGCTTCACAGTCGTAGACCCAGACCAGTCTTTTATACTTTACCTATATCATTTCCCAAATTAAGGTCGCAAAACTACTTTAAAGATTCCCAAGTCAGTGCTAGCATCGTTCCACGGTTGCTGATTCAGCTTGCTTGATAAGTAATCGGTCGGGGGCCTGATCGGGCCGGAGACACATGGAAACCCGGATATCAGGTGGCAGCGAGAAGGGACGTAAGCTTCGGTCGAGCAAAAGCGCGGGGCTCCGGCCAACGTCAGAGCGAGTACGCTCGGCAATCTTCTCGCTCATAGGCCAGGAAACGGTCGAGGGGGCCAGAGTCTTGGACTTGTATGCAGGGACCGGGGCTCTGGGGATCGAGGCACTAAGCCGGGGTGCCAACTCGGCGGACTTTGTGGAGTCGGACGCGATGCGGTGTAAAGATATTCGGGACAGCGTAAAAGAGTTCGGGTTCGCCGAGCGCAGTCGGGTTATTCGTGGGAGCGCAGAGCGGATTCTAGGAACCATCGACGGCCAATACGATCTAGTGTTTGCAGACCCACCATATAAGACCGGCCCTTGGGAAGCTGTGATGCAGCGCTTGCAGGCGCGGGAGCTACTCGAAAAAGGTGCAGTGGTAGTCTCTGAACACGCCCAGACATACGAGATAGACGACCAGTATGGTGGTCTGGAGATTTGGAAGCAACGAAGATACGGAGACACGACAGTCTCCATATTTGTTAACGGAGCATAGGGTGCGAAGCGCCGTGTATCCAGGAAAATTCGACCCCGTTCACAACGGCCATGTGGACATCGCACGTCGCGCGTCGAGGCTGTTCGATCGGCTAGTTGTTACAGTGTACGATTCGCCGCCCAAGAGGGCATCGTTCACGACCGATGAGAGAGTTCAAATGTTCGCCGAGTCGGTCAAGGACGTGCCGAACGTTGAGGTGAGGCAGTTCACCGGGCTGGCGACAAGCGTGGCATCGGACGTCGGTGCAGGTTTTATCGTAAGGGGACTGCGCGCCGGGTACGATTTCGAGACGGAGTTCGAGATGACCCATATGTGGCGGCATCTCGACCGGGACATCGAGGTCGTGTGCATGATGAGTGCGCTAGAGAATCAGTTCGTGTATGCAAGTCGAGTCAAAGAAGTAGCACAGTTGGGTGGGGATGTGGACGGCCTCGTGCCAGCCCATGTCGCCGCCGCGCTGAAGGAAAAATTCACTTCGGCCTCTTAGGGTCGGGGCTCTGCCAAGGAGGAGCGTCATCGATATCATTCAGGTCATCGAAGAGTTAGAAGAAATTTCGGCTTCCGCCACGCGTATGCCGGGTCTTCGCAAGAAGGTGATGGTTGATCTTGATCGCCTCACTGCTGTTAGTGAGCAGTTGAGCACCACCATCCCCTCGGACATTCTCGAGGCGAAGGAGATCCTGAAGCAGAAGGACAGCATCATTAATCAGACCCAGCTCGAGGCCCGACGCATCCGCGAGGAGGCCATCGAGGAGGCTGAGGCGATCACGTCCTCTGCAACTCAGGAGCAGGAGTCCAAGGTTGACGAGACCGAGGTCCTTCGGGTCGCCGGGGTGAAGGCGGATGAGACGAACCAGGGCGCGCTGCAAGAGGCCCAGCAGATTCTTCAGGACGCTCAGCGCCGAGCATATCGGATACTCGACGAGGCCGAGACGGCCGCCACCGAGCGCCGAGAGGGCTCCGACCAGTACGCTCGCGAGACGCTGTTCGACCTCGAAGAGCGGCTAGCCACGCTGCTGGGCCAGGTCCGCCGCGGCATCGACACCCTCGGCATCGACGTCGATGCCAAAATACCGGCGTAGGCCTTCAATCACCATTGTCAACGCAGGAGCGGTGTCATCTCGCTCCTACGTTGATACGCACATCGTTGATTCTAACCAATCGGTCTGAGCAGTTCTTCGCGCAGCCGCCGGATGACGATTTCGAGTTCCTCTTCGTCCAGGTTGATCGGCTCGACGCCGAACTCGTCCGGGTCACCGAGTTGGTAGAGGTGAATCGCGGGTTCGCCGGTCGCCATCGCCTGAAATACCTGGTCCCGGCTGGGGCCGTTCCACTCCGACGTGAACTCGATCAGCGCCGTCGGAACGAGATAATCCCATTCATCATGTTGAACTGATACACGCAGTCCAGGGATCTCGATCAGCGCATCGACGACGCGTTCAGCCATCTTCCGGTGGTGGGCAATGTCGGCGTCTTCGTCCTCGTCGTTGAAGATTTGCAAAGCCGTGACCAGGCCCATGATCTCCTCTTTCGCCACTTTCATGCTTCTACCGAGGAACTGATTGGGCGAGGCATTGGCGGCGGCGGCCTCGATCAGGTCTGCACGTCCGATCAGGACGCCGGTGCCCTGGGGCCCTCGGATACCCTTCCCGCCGCTCAAGATCACCAGATCAGCGCCCTCACGGATGAATCGGCGCAGGTTGTCACGGGGTGGAAGTGTCGATGCGGCGTCTACGATCACAGGCACGCCGTGGGCATGGGCGATCTCACAGACTTCCGGTAGGGGTATAGCTCTCCGCGATACGAAGGCCGCGAACAGATAGGCCACAGCGGCAGTATTCTCAGTGAATGCGGCTTCAAGCTGCCAAGGATAGCATCTGCGCCCATCACCGATCTCCACGAACTTTGCTCCAGCAGCGCGGTATAACTGGTCGTAGGCGAAGCGCTGGCTCTTGTGGATGATGATCTCGTTCTTCATGCCAGTGCTGTCCGGCAGGCGCATCATCTTTTTCGGGTCATTACCTGCCATGACCGCCGCGGCCTGCATGACGAGTCCGCCTCCAGAGCCGCTCACCACGAGCCCCGCCTCCGCGCCGCATATCTCGGCCAGCACCTTGCCCGCCGCCTTGTTGAGCTGGTTGATATCGACCATGACAGTCGAGGTCTTACGCATGACTTCCGCGACCTCTGGGCGCAGCTTCGTTCCGCCCCACATAGTCGTCGTGCCCGATGCGTTGATAAGAGGCTTCACACCCAGAGAGTCGTACATCTCTTTGCCGCTCAGCGATAGGTCCATTCCGTACCTCGGTTCGAGTCGATTTGGTTGAGTTGGCCGCGCCGGAGATTATACCACCCAGCTCGCCCGCTAATGGTTGATCTCGATGCTCCCCACAAGTAACTGAGAACAGGTGAAGGGGTTGTCGACCTTCCCTAACTATGCGTATAAATCAAGTTATCACGTACGTAATCACAGAGAAACGTCGATACCGTTTAGGCCCGGGTAGCCTTACGATATTATTGATTCACTGCACAATCGAGCTCCCAGCGAATGAGGTGCAAGCAAATGAACATACTCATCGTCGACGACGAACCAGCCGTCCGCGAAGTCATAACCCGTCTGCTGAGCCTGGACGGACACAACGTCACGCAGGCCGCATCAGGTGCCGACGGTGTCACAGATTTTCAGCGGAACGGTTACGATGTCGTGGTTACTGATCAGTCCATGCCAGGTGTGGATGGGCACCAACTCGCTGCCTCGGTGAAAGCAACTGCACCTGAAACGCCCGTCGTCATGATATCCGGTTTTCTCGACTTCGACCACGAGTCGGGGTGGCTGCCCGAAAACATCGACTACGTTATTCAGAAGCCGGTAACTGTCGAACAGCTACGGCAGGCGCTGACGGCGGTCACGGTTTCTCGCGCGTCCTAACAAGACGCAAAGATAACGTCGATTGAGACACACTTTTGCGATCAGTCCTTGGTCGCGCGCCCGATCTCCTGAGCATAGCGCTCCTCGCCGAATAGCCCCTTTTTGTTGTCCCAACGGTACCACTCTGGCATGAGGGTGAGTGATCGGTCTTCCAAGGGCAGCTTTACCGGCGCGTTACCCTGCCTTGCTGACTCACGCATCGCCATAGTCACTTCGAGTGACTTGTGTTGAACCTGACCGCTGGCCCTGGGCTCGATGCCGAGTTCAATGGCGTCGACGATGGACTGCATAGAGTTAACCAGCCGGTCGCCGGGATATAGCCAGCCCTCTTCGTCATAGCCACCCTCGGCGTGTGATCGGAACGGTTTCGACACAAGGGACTCATCGTGTTGAAGGCCGGACAGAATGTCGCGCCCGGCACCCTCTAGTTTCTTGTAGAACTTGTAGTTTCGCTTGTCCGTGACGAAAACACCCTTCGTGCCTGTGACAATGAGGCCACTCGCTGCGCTTCGGTTGGCGTGCACCAGGCACTCGATGCCGTTGGCGTAGCGGATGTAACCGCCAATGCCCTTGTAGTCGTCGTCACCCGCCGCAAAAGGGTCGCCGTTCGTCCAGCCTGTCACCCACTCCACGTCGGCGTCCTGAGCAAACATATGGGCCACGCTCAGGCCCTGGCATCCGCCTTGTAGGATTGGCTCATGCAGGGCGATAGACGTGACGTCGCCGATCTCGCCCGCCTCGATCAGCGTGCGGGCCTCCCACATCTGGCTGATGCTACGGTCGACGTTGCCGCCCTGCCACGGGATTCCTCTCGACACGCAGGCCTCCAGCATGCGGTCGGCGTCGGCGAGGGTTGCCGCAAGAGGCTTCTCGGAAACGATGCCCTTCGCGCCCGATGTTTCCGCCGCCATCACGACCATGTCAGGGTTGTACTGCACAGGCAACACGCAGTCAACGATGTCGAGTTGCTCGTTGGCGTACATCTCCTCGGCGGTCGAGTAGACCTGTGCACCGAAGCGCTTTCGAGCCAGTTCGAGGTTTTCGGGATCCGGATCGGCGATAGCAACGACTTGCGTCTTGGGCAAGAGGTTGAAGCCGCGTCCGTGCTGCGTCCCCTGCCTGCCGCACCCGACCATCCCGACCTTATACTTTTTAGTATCGCTAGCCATTTGGTCGCTCCTTGATCTCTTTCCCCTCAGTGGCCGCCCATCGCGGTCATGGGCCACATGGTATCACCTGAATGCGCCCAACGAGGTGCTGCATCAAGATAATGATGTCGAGCACGTCGACGGTGCCGTTGGGGTCGATATCTCCTGCTGCGAGTTGCTGCTGGGTCGGCGTCTCGGTGCCCACGACGATCTGCATCATGGTGATCGCATCGAGAATCTCCGTAAGCCCGTTGCCGTTCATATCACCGCAGGTCAGGGGCGTTAGAGTCATCGCCATGACAGTGCCGGTCAACTCTGTGATCTTTGGCGTGATGCTGTCGTCGAAAGTAACTTCGAAGCGCCCACCGGAGACCGTCCCGCCTAGGTCATTTGATGTATTCTTGGCCGGTGCTGTATGGCCGCTGCTCACGACACTAGCCCACTGGCTTCCGTCGTAAAACAGCACTAGGTCGGCCTCGGTCTGGCCCGCGATCGTGTCGGGATAGTAGAAGCTCGATATGAGCAGGTCGCTCGCGTCCGCGCCAAGGACTTGCACGTCGACGAATCCGCCTCCTACGTCAAAGATGCCTGTATTCGTTGGGTTACCAGTGTATGTCGCTGCTGTGACCGTTGCGTCACCCGAGCCGCCGGTGTTGTTGGTGAAGGTGTTGGTTACGCCAACGTCGCCGGAGGTCGTGGGCGCGGTAGAGACGGTGGTCTGGCCGCCGGGCGAAACGGTGTCACTATCCGTCTCCAGAACGATCTGACTCTGTAGAGCCTGCACGCCCGGCCAGAAGCCGCTCGACACGCCGTAATTGGCACTGCTCGACTCCCCGGCGGCATGTTGCACCGAGCTGGTCAACTGAAAATTATTCGACTCGGACGCGCCGCCGCCAAGCCCCGACGCATCAGACCACGGCATTTCCGCACCGGCGCTCTGGGCGAGAGCGATTGGGACCGCCACAACCAGGGTGGCAAATACTGCCAGGAGCACAAGTATCCATACCCTCTTGTCGATACCTGTCATCTATCTCTCCGTTCCTGCTCCCGTTCGGCTTTGAGGAGTTTAGTTAACGAAACCTAGAATATCGTCGACGATGCCCCTGACCGTGTTGAGGTTCTCCCACGTATGCTCCGCCCACGACTTGCCGTCCGGGCCCTCCACCAACGTTTTGATGCGGCCGCTGTTATCCCAAGAGTGGAAAGAGTATGACTCGCCGTCTCCGAACGGGCCTTTGATGTCGTTTACCTTGCTTTCCAGCCCGGTCAAGGTAGTGCTGTTCAGCACGCCTCTCGCCCATCCGTTGTAAGCCCAGTATGTAATAGGCTGGGCACCGTTGTTGTTACCCGTCCCGTCGACCGCACGTTCCGTACCCAGTACGTGCTGGATGTTCGATGCTTTTTCATCCAGGGTGCTTAACGAACCCGAAACGCCGTTGATCTTGTCATCGAGCCCGCCCAGTGACCCGAACAAGCCCGTCACTCTGTCATCGAGACCGCTCAACGCGCCGCTGTTCAGGACATCTCTCGCCCATGAACTGTATGACCAGTAAGAGAGGGGCTGGGCGCCGTTGTTGTTTCCAGTCCCATCGACGGGACGCTCGGTCCCAACGACGTGTTGGAGGTTGGAAACCTTGCCGTCGAGACTGTTCAACGCAGTGCTGTGCTGGATGTCTCTTGCCCACGAGTTGTATGACCAGTAGGAGATGGGCTGCGCGCCGTTGTTATTGCCGGTCCCGTCGACGGGGCGTTCGGTCCCAACAACGTGCTGGACGTTTGAGACTCTGTCTTCGAGGGTGCTCACCTGTGCCTGAAGACCTTCAACGATGCCGTTGATGTCCTGGATGATCTGGCCGAGATCCGGCGCGGCGGCGGCCTCTATGCATATACTGTCGATAAGAGCACTCAAGGGGCCATAATCGCCCTCACAGCTTGGCGTGGCCGCTGACAGGTCCGTCGGAATATGAGCGACAGGGTCGGCGATGATGTCGCCGAGGTTGCCTGGGAGCGGGATTGCGCTCGCGGCGTTCTGCGCGGCAGTCGCTACTTTCGTCGGGTCGGTGTCGAGTGAGAAGCTGGTGAGCAGACCGATTGCTGCATTCAGCGACTCGGCGTTTACGCCTGTCTGAGTGCTGGCGGCGCTTATCTGGTCAGCGAGCACCTGCGGGTCTATACCGGAACCAGGGTTGGTGATCGCGGCAATCGACGCGTCCCCAGGCGGAGGGATCGGGAACGATGTTTCCAGGCACCCTTCTGCACTCAGACCGGCACCGGCGCCCATTTAGAGCCCGATGATTGTCACCCCGAGTTCGGCTCCACCTTCGACTTCACCTCCGCTGCCGTATACATCCGCCCCAGCGTGGCCATCGCCGCTCACGTCGGCGACAAGTTCCAGTCCACCGCCAAGCCTTATGCCGTTATCGAGTGCTCCACAGATCGAGAGCGCGAGCTCCACGTCCGGGAAGTTTTCTTCAAACATGGCCTCCACGTCCGACTTGATATCCGAACGCAAGTCGGCGAGTAGTAGCGCAATGTCGTCGGTTTGGAGTCCAAGCCCGACGGTCAACTGCTGGCGCGGTGACATCTCGTCGTCGTTGCCGACCTTGATGCCCAGCCATTGCACCGAGCCGTCGAACAGGTTATCGGGGAAGGCTTCGACCGACCCCAAGTCGACCTGGAACAGCCCCTGGCTCACCTGCACGTCTTGCTCGCCGGACCAGAGGGGATCGACCGCCGCCTCAGAGTCGTATACGGCGAACCTGATCGGTATTCTTCCGTCAATGAGACTTCCGCTGTCGTCCCGAAAGACGCCCTGGTAGGGCACCGTGAGGGTATCGTCCGGTGTCGTCTCAGCGGATACCTGGCTGTTGAACCACATCCATCCGAGTCCAAGCATGACGATGGCGATCACCACCACGTTGCTATTCGGTAGCGCTGCCGTCCATGACCTGTTCATCGTGAACCTCCGTTCAACTGCTGCGTCTTGAAGCTGGACGACATATGAGAATCGCCCACTAGTTCGTCCACAATACGGAGTCGGTTGCGGCTATTCAATGCCTCTGCGTGGCTCTGCAACGCCACTTTGTGTTGATGCGGTTACAATCACTGGTGTGGCAGCTATTTACGGAGGATTGAAATGAAATTCGGGATCGCAGCAACGACCTCAGTGACGCCCGCGACGACAGCAATGTCACAGGCCGAATACGTAAAGAGAGTTGCGGAAGCAGCGGAAGCGGCAGGCTACGACTCGGTCTGGGCGAGCGACCGCACGATGTACCCAGCCGATCTAGCTACGCGCTACCCAACCATGTTCGAGCCAGGTCACGCGAACCCCGATGCGCAGAACGTCCTCGAAGCACTCACGACGCTGAGCTACGTCGCGGGCATGACCGAAAAGGTCCGCCTTGGAATCAGCGTGCTCGTGCTGCCGTTCAGGAACCCTTTGCTCAACGCCAAAATGATCACAACCCTCGACGTGATGTCCGGCGGTCGCGCGATCTTCGGTGTCGGCCTCGGCTGGATGCCGGAAGAGTTTGCCTCAAACAAGGCCGTTCTTGAGGATAGAGGTGCCGTGACCGACGAGCATATCGAAGTATTTAAGGTCGCCTGCATGAACGACGTGCCGGAGTATCACGGCAAGCACGTTCAGACTTCGGGCATGGTCTTTTTCCCCAGGCCGGTGCAGCAGCCACACCCACCAGTCTGGATAGGCGGCAATTCTCAGTATGCAATACGTCGCGCCGCTCGGCTTGGGGACGCCTGGCACGGGATACGGCTTACTCCATCACAGATAGCTGAGATGCGGGAGTCGTTACGAGTGGAATGCGAGCGTCATGACCGCGAGCCGTCAGAAGTCCAAGTCACGCTTCGTGCGACCCTCGAACTGGGGGATGCGAAGCAAGATTCGAGTGGGCAACGAGTTCCCTTAACCGGCCGTACACAACAAATCCTGGACGACGTGCGCCGATATGAAGACGCCGGGCTCGACTACCTTGTCCTTTCCGTCGCGGCACCGAGCACGGATGCGACGGTCGACACGGTCGCACGTTTCGGGGAGCTCGTTCTGTGATCCGCTACACTCGCGCAAACTTGTCGAGCGCAAGCTGTGCGCCAACCTGCGCCACATACACATCCCCATTTGAGTCGAGCCAGATGCCGTGAGGGTAGCCATCAAACTGGCCGGCCGCCTCACCGCGCTCTCCCCAAGTACCGACGGTTTGCCCATCGAGCGACTTTAGAATGATCGCGCCGGGGCCCGTCGCGATGTGCATAACGCCGTTCTCGTCGATGACACCATCGTTGCCACCAGGTACGTCATTCCACTCGGTGATGTACTCGCCCATCGCGTTGAAGACCTGCACGCGGTTGTTCTCGCGGTCGATGACATAGACCTTGCCTGAATCATCGGTCACGATGCCATGCGGCAGGTTGAACTCGCCGGGGCCGACGCCGGCTACACCCGTGGTCGTGCCAGTAACGGCCTGTTCGTAGTACACAGGGTCGCCGCTTCCCAACGAGAACTTGAGCTCACCGGTGGCGGAAAAGCAGTGGCATCGGTTCTGCTCATAGCCGTCGGACACGTACAGGTCTCCAGAGGTCGCTATCGTAGGGTTGGTCGGTGAATGAAACGGCATATCCGGCGGGCCCTTCTCTCCTGCAGTTCCCAACACCATCAATGGCTTGCCGTCCGCTGTGAACTTCCTAACAGTGTGGTCGCCGGCATCTGCGTGATACAAAAAATCGTCGGAGTCGATAAACAGGCCGTGCGGTACTTCTAGGAAGTCTGCCCCCCAGCGGTCGAGCAGCTTGCCGTGGCGATCGAAAACCCAGATCTCGCCTTCGTTGCCGTCCGGCCCCTGTTTCAGGCGAACGCAGGCGTACACTCGATCCTGCGAGTCGGTTGCCACGTCGGAAACGACGCCGCCTCGCGGGAAATCGCCCCAGCCCTCGACGTGCTCGTATGTGTAATCGCCGACTTTGACGGTCGTTGGCACTTTTTGTGACTCCTAGCTCGCGCTAACCAGAAATATAGAAAAGCGCATATACGGTAGCACATATGGGACAAGTGGGAACGAAGGGCATACGTAATTTCCTTACCATATGATATAGTAAGGACATATACGAAGTAAGGACAACGATATGATACAGTCTCGATTGACAAGTAAGGGACAGACCACCATCCCGCTCGCGGTAAGGAAAGCCCTAGAGCTTGGTCCGCACGACCGCCTCGTGTATGAAATCGAGGACGACAAAGTGACGATACGCCCGATGAAGGGCAACATTTTTCAATACAAGGGTAGCATCGAACCAAAACAGCGGCCCGAAGACTTTCAGGAGATCCGTCGGATCACCAGGGATGCGGTGGCGAGGGGGGGGCGGAACGTTAGCGAATGATGAAGGTCGTCGATACCAATCTACTTATCCGCTACTTCACTGGCGATGACCCAGTTAAGGCCGACCGATGTGAACGGCTATTCCGGGAGGCGGCCGAAGGAAGAGCAAAGCTCCTCATAACAGACGTTTGCCTCGCGCAGCTTGTATGGACGTTGGGTTCGCACTATCGAGTCTCACGGGCCGATATCTCCGATAAGTTAGTCGCCCTCCTGAACACGCCTGGGTTCGAGTTCTCCAATGTTGGCGTCTTGTTGGACGCGTCGCAACGGTATCGGAATACAAACGTGGACTACATTGATGCCTATCACGCTGCTACGGCGGCTGAGTCGGGCATGGATGTCTATTCTTATGACCGGGACTTCGACAAATTCGAGGACGTGGTTCGACTAGAACCGTAGATTGTTCACGGGTGACGTTGCGGCCTAGTTCAGCGACTTGATATAGGCGATCAGCGCGTTGACCTCTTCGTCGGAGAGGAAGCCGAACTCAGGCATCGCGTCGGCAAAGCCCTGGACGACCTTGGCCTTGGGGGTGCGGATAGACTCGGCTAGGTAGGCGTCATCGACGGTGATGGAAGTACCGTCGGTCATCGACTCACTCTTGCCGAAGAGACCCTTCCACGAAGGACCAACTAGCTTTGTGCCGTCTGTTGTGTGACAGGCCGTACATGCGTTGTTTCTTGCGACTTGCATGCCCGCCTCAATAGGGTCGGACGGAAGCGCAGGGCCGCCTCCGGAGATGGGAATGGGCGCTCCCAGGGCGTCGGCGCTTATCTGAACGAGACCTGCGTTGGCCGCCACTGTAATCGGCGGTGAGACCCCTTCAGGCGTGGGGTCGGCGTCATCGTTCGAGGTACAGGCGGCGAACACGGCGATGATGAGAAAAACAGGCACGGCGAATCGAAGAATACGCATTGCTGGACTAACCATAAATGAGAGCGCTAGTGAATTCGTTCACACATCCTAGCAGTTTGTTTTGAGAGGGTCAACGAGTCCACACCTGGGGTCAGGGCAATCGCATTATCTGGAGTCTAGCTTGACTTCCACCCGTTCGCCCTGAGCCTGTCGAAGGGCAGGTGGGCCGGACAAGGTGACCTCCACCACGAACGGCCGCCCGACTTGTGCTTCGATCCTTCCTGGAAGGACACGAACGGATTGTGAAAATGCGATTGCTCTGCAACTGGGGTCTACACAGTAATCCTCTGAGCCAAACCAACCGCCTCACTCAGTTGTCCAACGCATGCTATCGAGATACCGGACTTCATCCTCGTTGTGCCAGTAGTAGACGGTCAGGATCGACCCGTCATCGAGTTCCTGGGAGCTTGGATAGCCCATGTCGAGATCGATGCCATCGTCCCGCAGGATTTTTTCGTTCTCGACGTCCCAGGTTGCGCCTCCGTCATCGCTCAGACAAGCCCTGATGCCAAATGGCTCTCTTCGGTGAGCGTAGGTGGCGAGCACCCGTCCGTCGGCAAGCTGCTGCAGGTCGAAGGGACTGCTGCCGCCGCACCAGATACCGGTGTCTGAGATTTTTGCCCAGGTCTTCCCATCGTCATCTGAATGGGATTGATAGAAGTTTTCACGAGTCCTCATTGCTGCCAGAATTCGACCGCTCGACAGTCTCAAAATCCTCATCTCTGCGAAGCCAAGTTCAGGGGTGTTTTCGCAGACCGACCCCTGATAAGCCCACGTGTCTCCTAAATCGGTTGAGCTTGCCACCCAACTTCCCTCGAAACCGTCCGGGCCATAGTCGTTCAACGGCGCGAGCAGTGATCCGTCAGCTAGTTCGATCACAGCTCCAGCGGTCGTCGTGTCGAGTGGTGCGCTGTCGATCACGGTTGCTGGAGTCCAGGTGTAACCGTGGTTGCTGGACTTCATCACGTATACGCCATCGACTACAGCCAACATGCCCGGCTGAAACTGCTTACTCAAAGTCGGGCGGTGGGCGTACTTCTCCTCGTCCGACTCTGGAATAAACAGGACGTGGGCGTTGGTAGCTATCAACGTACCGTCCGACAGTTGATTAACCGTGGTGCAATTGCCGCCAGCAGGATCGGGCGTGACGAGAGTATGCCAGGTCTCGCCGCCGTCAGTGGAGCGGATGAACGACGTTCTCGTCGTAGGGTCTTGGTGAGGCCTGCCGCCAGTCCACAGCGCCTCTCTGAACACGACGACAAGGTCGCCGTTGTCCAGCTTCCTGAGCATCGAGATCGGCCCGCAGTAAGATGCCTTGTTTCGGTAGACGATCGTCATATTTACAGCCTCACCAATATACCGGCAGTTGTTGAAAACAACGGCATCATTTGGCAGACAACAGTGGTAGCCGGACCCAGAATGTCGTTTCGCCGGGCTGCGAGTTGAAGCCCACCTCGCCGTTGCAGCGATTCCTGACGACCCGCCGCACGACATCCAGACCAAGGCCCGCGCCCTCACCTACATCCTTCGTCGTAAAGAACGTGTCGAAAACGCGGGACTGAATATCCTGGGGGATCCCGGGGCCATTGTCGCTGATCGTGACCGTAATGTTGTCGCCTTCTTGAGCGGTGACTATTGTAATCGTGCCATCCTGCCCGACGGCCTCGATGGCGTTTTCCATGAGGTTCATCCAGACTTGATTCAGTTCGCTGGCGGGAACCTCGATGCGGGGGATGGTTTCCGAATAATCGCGGACGATCTCGATCCCTGGATTGATCCTGCTTCCCAGTACGGTGATCGTGTCCTCGATACCGGAGTGAACGTCGATGAGTTGAATCGTGGCCTGGTCCATGTACGAGAAAGACTTAGCGGCTTCGACGAGTTTCGAGATACTCTGTGAGCTTTTGACGACGGCGTTGGCGAGGTCTTGAGTTGTGAACGATTTACAGAGCCATTCAACTGCCTTGCCTAACGCCTCCTTAGGGACAGTTGTCGCGAGCCGGTCAAGGTCATCAGTCTCCACTCCCGCTCCTACGAGGGTTGAGGCGTGTTCCCATTCGTCGTCCACATTGTGATCCATCAGCCAGTCGATCAGCTTTTCTTCGTGATCGCTTGCCTCCAATGCTGACAGTGCGGTCTGGCTACCTGACCGGCGCTGTAGCATCTGGTCCCACTCTACCAGCGCTCCCCATAGATCATGGTGCAGCCCGGCTCGTGTTAACTCCAGCGTGGCAGACTGCAATTCAGAGAGCGTATCCAATAATTGGCCCGACGCGCGTCCCGCTGCTGCGGCCGGATTGTTCAATTCGTGAGCCAGTCCGGCAGAAAGTTTCCCTATCGCCGCCATCTTCTCAGTTTGGCGCAGTTCTTCCTCAACCTTCAGTCTGTCGGAGATATCGACGAATGTCACGACACAACCTACCAGTTCACCTTCGCGCTCGACCGGGTACGACCAGTACTCGGCAGGGAAGTTCGATCCATCGGCGCAGATCATGATCTCGTCCTCGACGTGAACGCCCTCGTGCTCCCGGAACGACTGGTATATTCGACACTCCTCAACGGGATAGGAGTCCCCGTTTGGGCGTGTGTGATGGACGAGATTGTGCATGTGCTTGCCGAGAAGATCGGTGTCCTTCTCGAAGCCGAGGAGTTTTAGACAAGCTGGATTTGCGAAGGTGCAGTTGCCGTCCATGTCGGTGCCGTAGATGCCCTCGCCCGTCGAGTTCAGCAATGACCTGACCATCTCCGCCGTTTGCCGTAGCTCCGCCTCGACCTTTAGCCGCTCTGTGATATCCGTAAAGGTCACGACGCATCCGACGAACTCGCCATCTTGCTCGACAGGATATGACCAATACTCCGCCGAAAAACTCGATCCGTCGGCGCAGATCATGATCTCGTCCTCAACGTGAACGCCCTCGTGCTCCCGGAACGACTGGTATATTCGACACTCCTCAACGGGGTACGGTTCACCGTCCGGGCGTGTGTGATGCACGAGATTGTGCATGTGCTTGCCGAGGAGATCAGTGTCCTTCTCGAAACCGAGGAGTTTCAGGCACGCTGAATTTGCGAAGGTGCAGTTGCCTTCCATATCGGTGCCGTAGATACCCTCGCCTGTGGAGTTCAGCAACAGCCGGACGAGATCTGCGCTGTTTTGCATATCGGTCGATTTAGCCGTGGCCGTGGTAGTATCGTCGCCCATCGGAGCCCCCTCCTTGCGCAAAACGATCATCACTGAATATATCGTCCAAGCTTATGAGCTATGGTCTTCGAGCAGCGCAGCTTCGTCAAGCTTAAACTGGATGAACGCCACATTCCACGATCGGACGATTCGGTGTTGCGTCGAGGTCGCTACGGCTTCACTAGTATCCGAAAAACGTCCTAGGATGGAGCCAACACTGTGTGCCATTCAGGTAGCACGGACTCGCGAGATGCCTTGATTTGTTAGATACTCTCGATCTCGTCAAGTATTGAGTCGACCACAGCTTCGTAGTCCAAAGCTGATCTTCGAGCTTCGATATAGAGATCCCTCAGCACCGTTCCAGTACCCCGCTTAGTCCGGTCGACCCGACTGTGGCTGATTTCATCTATTAGAGAGCCTTCCTCGCTGTACACGCGGACCCAATATAATTCATAAGACTCGCCAGCCTCGAAGTTGGTTTCGATGTTCCAAGCTACTTTCACGACGCTGTGAGACAGCGAAACCTGAAACACTTGCTCTTCGGAAGTTTTTTCCCAAGACAGGGCTCCGGCTAGTGTTCTTTTATGTAATCCTTCAATCAATTCCACAAGTTTCGAGTAATTCATTTCTCACTCCGTAAGAGAATCACGAATCTGGACCAAGATTTTTGTTACATCGTTCGCCCTTCGAGTCACTACGGCGTTCACGCGTGGTACGTCGAGGTTTTCTTCGCCGTCTGCGATAGCCGACTCCATTGATCCTTTCAATGTCACAAACTCCTGAATCGCTCCTTGAAGGGTCCGTTGTTGATCGAGTGTCATGGACGAATGACTGGTCTTGATATCGATCAGCGAACGAGTAACCGACAAGTAGCGATCCGGTAAGATTCGCCAGACCTTTTCGCGGTGCAGGCGCTGAATCTCATCCATAGCGCCGATTACATCTGTAAGTTCTTTCAACGTGTCAATCGTAGATAACTGGTCCTTAATCATCGCAACGGCCTTGTTCGCAGCCTCGACCGCTCTTTTGGTCCGTACCACGTTCCAGATCGTGATCAGAAAACCCAACAAAACTATGAGAATCCCCGCAACGCTAGCAAGATCTCCCCAGTAGTGTTCGGCCAAATATTTGCCAAGAAGTTCTAGCACCAGTCGTCCTTACGGCTTCACTAGTATACGAAAAACGTCCTTGGTTGGGGCCATCATACGCTTGAAGCCGACGTCGATCACCTGGTCAAGAGTTATTGTATCGGTGATGAGCGGTGTCGTCTGGAGCTTGCCGGAGGCGATGAGATCGACAGACGCCTGCACGTCGGCGCGGGTGTAGGCAATGGTGCCGATAACCGTCTTCTCCTGCGCGACGATTGAGTTGAAGTCGAACTCCGGCGTGGAAGTGTAGATCGCCACGAGGACAACGCGGCCACCTCTACGGACATACCTCAGGGCGTTGGCCGGAGTTTGCGGCGTACCAGCGGCGTCGATAACCACGTCGGGGCCGCGACCCTCGGTCAAGTCTTTGAGTATGGCGTCGGCGTCCTCCTCGGCGGCGTTGATGGCGACTTCGGCACCCAGCTCTTTGGCGAGATCAAGGCTCAACTGCTTGACGTCCACGGCGAAGACACGAGCGCCCTGAGCTTTCGCGATCTGCATTGCGAGCGTACCGACTGTTCCTGCTCCGACGACCGCTACCGTCTCGCCAGGCTGGATGTTGCCGCGCCGGATGCAGTGGTGCGCCACCGACGACGGTTCGACCAGGGCCGCCGCCTCGCTGGAGACGCTCTCGGGCAAGAGAATGAGCTGGTCGGCGGGCCAGGTCGTGTACTCGGCCAGGCCGCCGTCGCGGTCGAAGCCGATCACTGCAAATTCTTCGCACTGCTGTGTCTCGCCAGTCTTACACCAGAAGCACGTCCCACAGTTCAGCACGGTGTTGAGCGCCACTCGGTCGCCTACCTTGACGTGGGTAACGCCGCCCGGCAACTCGACCACTGTGCCCGTAACCTCGTGCCCTGTGATGATCGGCATTTTTGAAGAGTCGAGGAATTGCGGGCCGTAGACGTATTCCTCAATGTCCGTCGCGCAGATGCCGCAATAGTCGACCTTCAGCAGCGCATCGCCCGGCGTGGGCGTGGGGTCGGGAACGACCTCCAATCGGAGGTCTCTGTTGCCGTGATACACCATTGCTCTCATGTGTCTACCTCGCTCTCATTCGGTCCTTGTGGCTTATCGTTTTGATTGGCCGCTTTTCGCTGAGCAACTCCCATCATCTACCAAACAATCACAGCTGTCACCCAGCCTGCAATAGCGTAACTCACCGCTGGGTCACCTCCTGGCGAGCCAGACAGAATGTAGACCACCGGAAACACAGTTCCCATCATCGCCGTATGGACGGCCGCGAACTTGATCCTGGGCCAGTTATTGAACATCGCCAACGGCGCGAATCCCGAAGCAGCCTTGACTACATTGAACGTACCGGAGGTGGTCGTCCTCTGGGACGTTCAGGACACCAACAGCCAGACCTCTCTGGCAATACTCGAGTCGATGTTGGCGCCGAGCGAAGGCGAGTTCGAGGCGGCGATGCTTGAAGCGCGAGGCGGCAAGCCGTTCGACGGCAAGTACCAGCACGTGGTCAATTGGTACGATGGTCGCCCCGCTGTAGAGTTTCTGACAATTGACGAGCTACTTTCCACCTGATAGGTTGCCTGCCAAAAGTTAGGGAGGAAAAGAGCGGTCATGAAATCCAGCAAAAGAGATAGCGGTTCTCTTGTTGACAAGGTAGCGCTCGTTACCGGGGCAAGTCGGGGTGTTGGAAAAGGCATAGCCCTCGCTCTGGGCGAGGCGGGAGCAACCGTCTTCCTCACAGGACGAACCCTGAAGGAGGGGCAGGCGACCGTACCTCTGCCAGGATCACTTGAAGAAACGGCCGCGGAGATCGCCACGTTGGGGGGTCGTGGTATTCCCTGCAAATGTGATCATGGAGACGATCGCCAAGTCAAATCCGTCATCGAGAAGATTGAACGCACTCAGGGTCAACTAGACATCCTCGTTAACAACGCGTGGTCTGGATACGAGAACCTGCATAGAGATCAATACTACAACGGAAGGTTCTGGGAACGGCCAATTTCCGAATGGGATTCCAAGTTTGAAGTGGGAGTTCGCTCCAACTACGTCACAAGCACATATGCCGCCCCACTCCTGATTACTCAGGGCAGTGGTCTGATTGTGAATATCTCTTTTTACAGCGCCCAACATGCCTTAGGCAATACGTCTTACTCCGTGGCTAAGCTGGCTACGGACAAAATGGCGGTTGAAATGGCCAGGGACCTTCGAGGAACAGGGGTGATATGCGTTGCCCTGTACCCTGGCCTTGTTCGAACTGAGGGAGTCATGCGAGGCCGCGAAGATCCTGTACTGCCAGACTCGGAATCTCCCCGGTACGTTGGCCGGGCTGTGGCGGCTCTTGCCGCTGACAAGAAGGTCCGGCGAAAGGCGGGAAAAGTTTTGGTTGTAGGTGAACTAGCGAAGGAGTACGGATTTCGAGACACGGACGGTTCAATGCCGAAACCCTTCCATCTAACAAAGAGTGGCAAAAGTATAAACAAGAGTGCAGCTGAGAGAATTCGACAGGCTCTTGGCTGATTCGAGATCAGATAGATCAATGAGAGACTGGAGCGGATAGACGAGGTGGTGGACTGGGACGAAATCGGTAAGCTGGTCGAGAACATCCACTCTGCCCCTCAGGGCAAGCCGAACTCGCCACCGCTCATGATGGTCAAGGTGTTGGTGCTCCAGCACTGGTATAACGCGTCGTACCCGTTAACTAGATTCGTTTCCTGAACGTGATATCACATATTCCCAATACTGCCGGCGCTGAGAATCCCAATCTTCCTGCGACGCTTTTGTACTCAACTCGTCGAGCGCCGCTGGCTTCGCGACACTGTGGGCTGCTAGGTCATCCACCGTCACGTCCAGTGGGGAGGTGATATATCTAGTACGTAATGCGTCTACGTTCGCCGTCTGGGATTGCTCGAGTTTGAAACCGAACACGAAGCTATCGGCACAGGCGTAATAGTTGCTGATTCCGTTGATGTGGATGCTCGACAAAACGTTACCAAAGTACCAGAACTGGAAGAAGTCGCCACCCGACCAACTGCCGCCCATCAATCCGGTGTAGGTCCCATCTTTAAAGGCAATGCCCATGGCTTGGGGAACGTTGCCTGCAAATCCGTTCACAAGAGTCGCCGGATTCGTCGTGCTGACATCGAAGGTGTACTTATAGCCATCTGATTGAGCTCCCATTCTCCCAGTATCAGTGATACCGCCAGGACCGCCGCCGGTGGGGTACGTCACCTGCGCCCCGTAAATCATGTTAGAACCCCAGACGGTAAACTGGCTGATCGGCTCCGTTGGGGGGCTGGGCAGGACGATAACCCCACTGTTATCGCATGTGCCCACTGGATCGGAATAAATCTCGCGGCCCAGATACACGTCGATGGGACCGGGGTACTGCGTCGAATCGAAATACTGCCACAGCTGAGCGAAGTCCAGCACGCTAAGGGTCATCTGCCGCTTAAAGCCGTTTAGTGTGCGGAAGGGCTCGCACTCGTGATAGTTCGCCCCTGTATTGTCAGCTAGGTCGTTGTAGTGGTTCAGGTAGGTGTCGTTGGCATATGTTGCGTACGCTGAAATACTATCTGTCAGATCGACGGCTACGGACTGCTGGTATTGCTCGTTCCAGCCCCAGTCTGCCCCGTGCAAGGCCCCGTCGCGCAGTATGGCCAAATGAAGGTTGGCAAACTGCGCGAATAGCGGCAAAAGTAACAGTTCGTAGCCGGTCGATTGGAAATGTGGGCGAAACAAGTCAAAGTCGTTATTAACTGCTATCCAATTTGTTGAAATGGCATTGGGGTCGCCTGATTGAATGGCAGTTCCGTAGTTATTCAACACGTTGCTCAATCCGGTGAGGTCGTCCTGGACTGTCTGGAAAACATGTGCGTCCATCTTTTGATCGATGAGTTGCTCGACTTGGTCTTTGATCGCAGACCAAACGTCGTAACCAGTCTGGGGCCAAAAAATGTATACAAGCGCACTGTATAGAGTCCCTACGACCGGGATCTGGCCTATAACGTTCGCAATGATCGTCTTTGCAGCATTATTCCAAAACGGGTCAATGAAAGTCTCCTGACGACGGTCTATGTGACGCTACGGCTGTGAACCACCGCATCTTGCCGGACTGAGTCGCGATGTTTGAGCAGCTACGATCTACTCGAGGGCAAACCAGGGTGGCTCGGCCGGATTTCGTCCACAAGCTTGTGACAGACTAATAGCGCACGTAGCGCATTAAACACATTTATAGGACTTTTAGCAACCCGAGTAAATGGTCCTCCTGAAACCGCTAATTATGAAACGTCATTCGTATACGTGCATCTATATTGATGCGTTAGTGAATAATGAATAGATATGCCGTAGAATATTGACGTTAGATAGGTAGTGTCAGCGATAGAACGTGGTCTTGGAGCAGCTTGGAACGAATGATCTCCGAGTCTATCTCCTGCCGTTTCACCAACTGCTAGCTGCCCGCACCTTTACGCGCTCTGAGGGAGAAAAGATCAGGGTCTCCCTTGAGCGCCTTTAGGCCGTGGGCAGCACCACCTTGACATCCGCCCGTCCCCCTCCATAGACTCCAACCCAATCCCCCTCAAAGGAGTCTATACAAAAATGACGCACTACCAGCTTGAGCGCAACTACGGCTGCCGGGTTTCCGATGCGTGGACGTTTCGCGGGCTGAGGGCCGCCGTCCTGGAGAACGAGCTGCTCCGCATCGTCATCCTGCTTGACAAGGGGGCCGACGTGTACCAGTTCGTCCACAAGCCCACCGATGTCGACTTCATGTGGCGCGACCCCCACGGCGTCCGCGACCCCAGGACCTTCGTGCCCACGACCGGCAACAACGTCGGCGTCTGGATGGATTTTTACGAGGGTGGCTGGCAGACCGTCTTTCCCGGCGGCGGCTTCCCCTCGGACTACGAGGGCGCGGACATGGGTCTGCACGGCGAGGCGAACCTGGTGCCCTGGGACGCGGCCATCGTCGAGGACACGCCCGAAAAAGTCTCCATCAAGTGCTGGGTGCGGACCGCGCGCACGCCGTACTTTTTCGAGAAGACATTAACTCTGACCAGCGGCTCGGCGGTACTAGAGGTCGAGCAGACGCTGACCAACGAGGGCGGGGAGGTCGGTCGCTGCGTGTGGGGCGAGCACATCGCCCTGGGGCCGCCGTTCCTGAGCCCGGACTGTGTCATCGACCTGCCCGGCGGCACGCTCATTAACCACGATGAGAATGTGCACCCCAACCAGACGCTCAAGCTCGATGCGCACACCCCGTGGCCGATGACCGAGGACCAGCAGGGCAACCCCATCGACCTCAGCAGCATCCCGCCCAGGGAGTCGCGCAAATACGATATGTCATACATCGCTGAGATGCCGGAGGGCTGGTACGCCATCACCAACCAGAAGATGGGCGTGGGCTTCGGCGTGCGCTGGCCGACCGATGTCTACAAATTCCTGTGGTTCTGGCAGTCCTACGGCGGCGGCACCGGCTACCCCTTCTGGGGCCGCAACTACAACATCGGCCTTGAGCCCTTCTCCAGTTTGACTAACCAGGGCATCGCCGACGCCACCGCCAACGGCACCGTCATGACCCTCCAACCCGGCGAAAAGGTTTCGTCCTCGCTAAAGGTCGTGGCGTATACGGGCTCCGAGCGCGTGACGCGGATCGGGGAGGACGGGAGTGTGGTGAGGGGGTGAATTAATAAGGAAGTTGATCGGCCAAGGCCCGTAGATATCCTGATACGACGTGCAGTCCACCCGAAAACTCACTCGCATTGTTGGGGTTCAAACTATCGAGAATGTTATAAATGTCATCATTCTTTAGTGAAATACCACTGTTTTCAAGCTGGGACTTTGCAGCGTAGAACGTCCCCATTGCTTGACCAGCGAGTGCTTCTTGCTCGGGTCGCGATGAACTAGGGATCATATCGGCGATGCGTTCAATTCGTTCAATCATTGAAATAACGTCACGTCTTGACATATCCATATTCTCCAACCGCCGAACTAGCTGTCCCGAGGACTAAATATTTGAGTAGTCGAAGTGCCCAGATGGGAGGTTGCCGTAGTCAATATATCGACGGATTGCCCTCTTTGCTGCACTCTGATGTTTAGGGTTCTTTTCGTCGAATCCTGATGCAGCGCGAAGAAGTAGCCGAACCGCGCTGATCGGCACGCCAGTAGTGAAATCAAGAAGACCTTCGACCAGAGATTCGAACAGGATCTCTTCTGCCAGTTCTTCGTCCATGGTGGTCCCTTTTAACAGATGTCATACATTTGGCCCGCCCGATCAGTCAACAGGAAGTTGGTGTGTGAGGTTTCGCAAGTACCCTGCCATCACATGAAGCCCCATGGAAAACTCACCAGGTTTGTCACCGTCTAAAGTGCCTAGCGCATCGGAAACGTACCGGTTAGTAACGCCTACCCCATGATTCTCGAAATCCGCCAGGATACCTGCAATCGTCCCCGTTGCTTGACCGGCGAGGCTCATTTGCTCGTCGTGGGACGCACTATGGAAAAGGTCGGCGAGCCGCTCGAGTCGCGCTACGTTTGCGAGAATATCTGCTCTAGGAGCTTGAGTGTTTAGTCTCAGTCACATATGTATGTCGCCACAAATGGGCGTATATACGGCGTATTTCGGTGCATTACTCGGATGTACGCACGGATTATGGTTGTGTCATTACGGAATTCGTCTTAAATGCTCAGGCTCCTAGACATAGGAACCTTAAAGGCAGCTTATTCGGTACTCAAGCAGATGATTGCATTTCGAGTTAGTTGAAGCGAACTGAGTTTATCACATCTGTGTCTGATCGTTCCAA
>Ga0114996_10000452_pt1 | contig 57322 bp, 56 predicted proteins | sample ArcticOcean_MG_C_4_FD_87039 | JGI IMG/M metagenome (GOLD analysis project Ga0114996, IMG submission 87039) | Marine microbial communities from western Arctic Ocean - ArcticOcean_MG_CB4_134 | ecosystem: Environmental > Aquatic > Marine > Oceanic | place: Arctic Ocean: Canada Basin | collected...
AAGACTTACGATGGCTGCTGAGATAGCCCCACCGCGCGGCAAGATGGTTGAAGATCTGGAAGGGATCTATGAGGTGTTCCCGCTCCCTACGGATCAGATGACGCTCCTGTCCATCTTTGGAGATTGCTTCGAGGAATGGGAGCACATCCACATCGGTACGCTGATTCAGGGTGCGGTGTGGGAGATACGGCCGCCCATGAAACCCCACATCGGAGTGATGGACGGCTACGCCACCGTGGACTTTGAGGACTGGCACATGCACGTGTGTGTGGGCGAGCATACCGGTGCCTCGCCGGAGCTGGCCAAGATTCGTCAGACCTCTCGCGCTGAACTCTACCGGACGCTGACCAACGACGTGCCCACGGCCTGGGGACTCCGGTTGTTCAATGGAGCCGATCAGCAGCAAATCACCTTCTTCCTGCCTCACCCTTTCTTGACTGATGACCAGCAAGTATCGAAGGAACCGAACTGGGAACGGTTGGGCCTATGGGACAGGTTGAGGCAGAAGTACCTCAGGTACGGGCCAGACCCCGTGGATCGGTCACTGGAGCGGTATCTTCACGGGTAGCGCATCGTCCGTTGAGGGGATACCATGCGTTGCCAAGCGAGGGGGGTGGAGTTATGAAAATTGTTCATCTGTACACCGGTGACGACGGCGAGTCCCATTTTGAGGACCTTGAACTGGACATGCCATCGGACGCACTTGGTGTATCGACCTCCGAGTTGCGCAGTGCAAAAGGGGCAATGTTCAACACCTGGCCGGTGGATCACGACCTGGACTGGCACCCAGCGCCAAGACGGCAGTACGTCGCTATTCTGTCAGGTCGCGTTGAGTTTGAGATCGGCGATGGCACCAAGCGACAGTTCGGCCCTGGCGACGTACTCCTGGCTGACGATACGACAGGGCGAGGGCATCAAACACGGGTGATCGGTGACCAGCCTCGCAACGCGTTCGTCGTACCGCTTGGCGACTAATTTGAACAGATACAAGGAGCTGAGATGACGGTAATCACACGGATGTATACAGGGGATGACGGAGAGTCACACATTGAGGACATGGACCTTGCCGACCACCCGGAACTGGCTGCCGGACTGAAGGCAACGGACATATCATTCAAGAGCTATGAACCGGGACACTTTATCGATTGGCATCAGGGCCCCAAGCGCCAATTCGTGATCACGCTCTCTGGCCAGGGCGAGATTGGGTTGGGCGACGGAACGACCCATGTGTTCGGGCCGGGTCACGTGAATCTGGTTGAGGACACCACGGGCCACGGACACACAACGCGCGTCGTTGGAGACGTGCCTCGCATAACGGCGACAATCCCGGTTGTGGACTAGTGCATCCCGGTAAAACAATCAGCGCCTAATCACCAATGCAAGTGACGTATACTTCCAAAACAGAGGGAACGATGAACAAGTCAGAAGTTGGAGAAACACTGGTCCGAGCGCTGTCTGAGGGGAAAGACGCTCATTTCAGCGCGCTCTCAGATGCTGCGTCCTCCGACCTGGGCTCTCGACGTTCATTGATGGTGAAACACAGGGTCGGGAGGCTGTGTTCGATGTGCTGAAGCGGACCCAGGCTGGCGGAATGTACTCCCGCGTTGTCGAGTGGAAGAAGATCGATGCAGACGCGACTCCCATGCGCGTTGAGGCTGTACTACCAGCAAGCGCGTTCCCAGCAGGGTTCACATGGGACCTCTCGTTCAACGATGCGGGAGAGGTCACGAAGATCCAGCAGGCCAACGTTCGGCCTACAGGCCCCGCACCGGCAACGCCCATCGAACTCACGGAAGCGATGGTCGATGCGCTGGCGCATGCGTTGGAAAACGGCACCCCTACTATAGCGGCATACGTGAACGAACACGGTCAGCCAAGCATGTCCACGAGGGGCACGACCCAGGTGTTCAGCGACAACGAAATCGCGCTATGGGTGCGGAGTAGGGACACGGGGATGGCCAAGGCGGTCAAGCAGAACCCACTCGTTTCCGTTTTCTACTATGCCCATATGGGCAAGCCTGCTTCCGGTAGCCTGCAGTTCAAGGGACGCGCCCGCGCGGAAGAAGACCAGGCGATATGTGATCGCGTGTACGAGGGATCGCCAGCGCTGGAGCAGCGTGCAGACCCTGAGCGCAAGGGAATTGCTATCATCGTTGAACTGGAAAAAGTGTCCGGGCTTTTTGCATGGACGCGCTACAACATGGTGAAGAACGTAGATTAATGCCGCCGATAGCTTTCGAATAGAGCCAAAACCTGCTAACGGGCGTATCGGGAAATAGCAATCGTTCTCAGGAGACCGAGGTAACCAATGCAGATGGGACGTGGCCCTGGAAGCGGGGCCCTAGATAGGGCCCATCGCGCTCGTGCTCGCGAGCGTGCTGCACGTTTCATGCAACCACCAACACAGGATACCCGTGGGCAATGGCAGGGGCATCACACCGATGATGAGGTGGAACTCAACGGTGCCAGCGGCGCGGGTGGCGGGTATGTTGGGATATACGGAGGCTTGACAGCAGCCATAGTGGGCGTAGTCACAGCGGACAAGACACTGTTCATGTCAACGCTGTTTGGTATAGCGGTAATAGGCTTTGTCTACGGTGTCCTCTCTGGCGGTGCAAGCGGGAGAGGAATGAAAGCCTCTCTGGGGAATTCCCTCTTGTACGGCACCCTATTCAGCTTTCTAGCCTTCATAGTGTCAGTCGTTGTGAGCATCATGGTGATGGTGCCTGTTTTGATGGTCTTCATAGCGGTGGGCATTGGCCGCTACGGCCCGTGAACCGCTGACTCAAGCCCTCAAGCCCCCAATACGGTCAAACACCCCTCACTTGCAGGGGTATTTTTGTGGGGGGGTAACACCAATGGGTCTCTGCAATTATAAGGACGCCCCCAGCTATTTGGTTGCAGACCCTAGTACCCTCCTGCCTGATTCCTACTACAGTAAATACGGGAATTCATTTTACTTTGGAGATCAGGCCAGCGGATAGAGCTATGATGAGGCTGGAGCGAACCATCCCCTCCATCATTGACCCCATCATGAACTTGAACTAGGCCATACACCCCGAGATTTCCTCCAATAAGTGGGCTATTCCCAATAAACTGAATTCTGATACAATTCCCGTGATTGGCACGGGGTGCTGAAACCGGAGGAGGGAAACCATGCTGACACCCGTCGAGAATGAACTCCTATGTCGAGTAGGCCCGGGGACTCCCATGGGCAACTTCATGCGGGAGTACTGGTTCCCAGGACTGAAGTCGGACGAACTGCCTGAGCCGGACTGCGACCCGGTACGCATCAAACTGCTGGGTGAGGAGCTGGTCGCCTTCCGTGACACCGATGGCAACGTTGGCCTCATCGATAACAACTGCCCACATCGTCGTGCCAGCCTGTTCTTCGGTCGTAACGAGGAATGTGGCCTGCGCTGCGTGTACCACGGTTGGAAGTTCGATGTGAACGGTGACTGCGTCGACATGCCCTCGGAGCCTGCAGAGAGCAATTTCAAAGACAAGGTGAGGATCACAGCCTACCCGTGTCAGGAGCGAAACGGCATCGTCTGGACATACATGGGTTCACGTGAAGTTCCGCCGCCACTGCCTGAACTTGAAGGCAACATGCACGATTCCTACAACATCACGGTCCTTCATCGACCTATCAACTGGATGCAGGGACTGGAAGGAGAGATGGACACGCTCCACGTCACCTTCCTTCACTTGGGCCATTTGAACGAGAGGAATACAGAACCGGGCACATTCAATCGCTTTCAGGCAACGATGCGCGAAGGTAAGTTCGATGTCCGTGAGACGGAGCATGGGACCTCCTATGGCATGTTCAGGCCTACCCCGGACGGCCAGAACTACTGGCGCGTGGGGCACATCCTGTTTCCCTTCTATGCCATGGTCCCCGGCATTGAAAACCCCCTGGGGGCAAACGCAGGGTTTATCGCATACGTACCCATGGATGACCACCATACGCTGGAGTGGGGCGTCCGCGCATTGAAGTCCGGTGAAACTCCCAACGATAACCTTCGAGACTATTTGCCGAACACGACAGATTGGCATGGCCGATACAACATCACCCAGACCTATGCCAATGATTTCCTCATCGATCGAGAGGCCCAGCGCAATAACGAGAGCTTCACTGGCATCAAGGGAATCCGCCAGCAAGACATGGCAATGACGGAGAGCATGGGAAGCATCTACGACCGCACCAAGGAGCATCTTGGCACCACGGACCAGATGATCATCAAGACACGCCGTCGGTTTATGGCCGCAGCGAGGGCGCTGGCCGAGGACGGCACGCCTCCTCCCGGTGTGGATACCCCTTCCGTATATCACCAGCGGTCAGGTCAGGTTGCCTTGTCCCAGGATGTGGATTGGTGGGATGCTACTAAAGAGCTACGAGAACAATTCAACCCAGAAGGCATGGCGATGGAGACCAGCGGTTAACACTACACAACCAGTAAAATGAACTAACTGAGGGGAGCTGCATTGCAGCTCCCCTCTCTTGTTGCGTCGATAATTTGAGAATTTGAACTCGGTACTTTTGGCTCTTGACGATTAAACATCGATTCAGATATTGTTGCTTTGATTTATTCCTTCATTGCCCCTCGCCTATTAGCATTGTGTCCTGAAATGGCAATGAATTTTATTTAGTGATTGGCTTGTTGTTCCCGGTGAACCCCAAACGAACGGACGGAAGGAGTAGACACATGGCGCCAAAGAAACTGGTGTATTTTGATCGATTCATCAACCCTGTTGGTGAAGATGCTTTGAAGCAGCGTCCTGATGAAGTGGAGATGGTGAAGCTTAACTCCCAGGAGCCCAAGGACAATCTTTGGGAAGCTATGGCGAACGCCCACGGGTTTTACACGATAGGTCGTTCGATGCCTGACACAGAGGAAATGATCCAAAAGAGCCCTAACCTCTTGGCAATCGTTTCAGGCCTAGCCGGGTTCGACACCATCGACATCCCGATGTGCACAGAGGCGGGCATCCTAGTCTGCAACCAGACCGGTATGGGGAACGAGCCTGTGGCGGAGCACGTCACTGCGGCCATGCTGATGCTGTCCCACAAGACCTTGCTGGCTGACCGACAGCTTCACGCTCGTGTTGAGCGAAAGCAGGGTGAACTTACGGGTAACGACCTGCAGAACAAAACTGTAGGCATTGTTGGGTTTGGCGCCATCGGTTCTCGCGTCGGAGAGATTCTTAGCAAAGCCTTCAGCATGAGGGTTTTGGTTCATGACCCGATCATGGGCGACGCGGAGATTGTTCGACGCGGCGGAGAGAGTGTAGAGCTGGACAATCTGCTGAAGGAATCCGACTTCGTGACCATCCACGTGCCGTTGACAGACCAGACTCGAGGGCTGATTGGCGAGCGCGAGTATCGGCTGATGAAGCCCACTGCCTTCTTCGTGAACGCCGCTCGAGGTTACTTGTACGATGAGCAAGCACTTGAGAAGGTATTGAAGGAAGGGGTCATTGCCGGAGCCGCATTGGATGTCTGGGAGACGGAGCCACCCTCCTTTGACCACCCGTTGCTCAAGTTGGACAACGTCCTTGCAAGCCCTCACAGCTCCGGAACCTCTCAAGAAGCAATCTATAACATGAGTGAGAACGCCGGGAAGCAGTTCCTGGATATTTTCAGCGGCAACCGACCTATCCCCATCGTCAACCCGGAGGTCTGGCCCGCATACGCTGCTCGCTACAAATCAATTGTCGGGCAAGAGCCCAAGGGCTAAGGCAAAATACGTCGCACTTTTAACAGCCATACCGGCAAATCGAACGCGTTTGAATGCATGTTTAAAACCCCTGGGGGATTTACAGTCTTGACAAGGCTTCGAGCTACGCATAGCATGCGCCACGCTAGTGACGGTTATATCTAGCTGTAAGCAAAAACTCTTCAATATAAGATTAAGTGGAAGTTGAGCTACAAGAGTTAACCCTACGGTATGGAGGTGTAGGAAAAGCATTTACTCTGGGTCACCCTGATAATTCGTTTGGTCTCTATGATTCTGGGGAGGAAAGAGTACCAGCAACCGCTGAGACACTAAATTGCAAAAGGAGAATGACTTGAAAATTTGGAAGAAATCCAATCGGATAATATGGCTTATGGCAGCCAGCATGTTGCTGCTGCTTGTTGTCGCCGCGTGTTCAAGTGACGACGATAGCGGCACACCATCAGGAACCACGACCACACCTGCTCAAGTTGCACCTACTCAGGCTCCTGTTGTAGTAGTAGCAGCAGCACCCGCACCTACTCAGGCCCCTGCAGCCCCAGCTCCCGCTGCGGCAGAGCCTGCCGTAAATCGCATGATATTCGCTACCAACACACCTACTAACGAGCACAGCGATCAACGGATGTTTTGTTGCTTTGATGCTTTGCAGCTTCGACCAATGTATGAGAATTTACTAGGTGTTGCCGCGAATGGAGAATTTACGCCCGGACTTGCTACAGAGTGGTCACTTGAACCTGACGGTCAATCTATGAGGGTCAAACTCCGTAAAGGAGTCCAGTTCCACAACGGGAATGGTGAGTTCACAGCAGATGACCTGATTAATTTCTATGACGAATTCATTACGTTTGATAAAGCTCATGTGTTCTCCAGAATTTTCTGGAAACTTCATACAGAATCTATTGAAAAAGTTAGTGATAACGAAGTAATTTTCCGCATGAAGCGGCCCAATGCATTCCTTTTGCTTGGTATGTCTGATCGATGGAACCAGATTCCCATAGTTAGCAAAAAAGCCTGGACCGCGAATGGGCCACCTACTGATGCAACCGTCGATCCACTAGCCGGAACAGGCCCATACCAATTCTTAGAACGAAAACAGGGGCAATACATCAGATTTGAACGAACCCCTGGCGAACATTGGCGGATAACCCCCGATTTCCCGGAATTGGAGTTCCGTTGGATTAACGAAACGTCAACACGTCTTTCCGCCTTGTTGGCTAAAGAAGTCCACATGGTTAACTTACCACCTGACTTGCAACCCCAAGCAGTGAGTAGCGGATTTGTGATTCATAAAAATCAAAACTTTGGTACGCGTGTATGGATGCAGTTCTACGCTGGCTTCCCAGATCCGAAAACTGGCGTAGAAGGATGGCCGCTATATCCAGACGCAGTCCTCTTAGATTTAAATGTTCGCAAGGCCTTGAATAAGGCTATTAACCGAGACGAAGTCATGAATGCTTTCGCCCCAAATGGTGAGAAGATGATTCTGAACCACTTCCATCCCCAATTTGCAGGATGGAACCCGGATTGGGCAAAGAATTTTGAATCTGAATATGGTTATGATCCAGCCGCTGCGCGAGCGTTGTTAGCGAAATCCGGATTCAATACTAAGAACCCCTTGGTAATTAAAACGAGAATCCGATCCTGTGTAGTAATGGCTGGTTGCGAAGATGTAACTGAAGCCGTAGCTGGATACTGGGGAGATGTAGGTGTCAAAGTAGAGTTAATCACTATCGATGGCGCTAAACGAAACGCTTTGAGCCGCGCGACCAGAGGAGGAAAAGCAGGTATTGGGGAAGGCATTGTTGACTGGGTGGACGTTGATAACAGTAGCACCCATCCAGTGTTTGCTTTGGCCAACCGTCAGACGTGGCATGCCACAGGTGGTGTAAACGGTTTCGCGACACCGGAAATGTATAATATAGTTGGTAATATCCAATCTCAGATGGACTGGTCAAAGCATACTGCTGACCTCACGGCAGTGGGGAACCTGAGCTATGACCTGCATGCCAACGTTCCCTTGTGGTATCTACCCGCTGAGGCAACCGTTGACCCAGATGTTATCGCGGAATATAAGTGGAATGGTACCGAACACGGCACTTGGACCCACATGGAGGAAATTGTCGCCGTCAAGAAGTAGCCAAAATTCCTTCTTAAAGGACGAAAGAGGGGCAACTTCCGGCGATGATTCGCTCGGAGTTGCCCTTCCGCGATAATAGGCTTGTTAAGCAGATTTGAAAGGAGACACTATGGATAAGTTGCTTTGTATTTCTGGCGACTCTCACATTGTGGAACCCGCTGAATTCTTTGAGCCGTTGAAGAAGACCTTCGGTGATCGGGCACCCCACATGGCTGTAACCAACCCTGCAATGGGGCCGCAGTTGCAATTGGGTAACGGCAAGACAGGTCTCCCTGCCGCCGGGTTCCTGCAGCAGAACGTTGATTACACCAGCCCCAAAGCTAAGGAAGACATGAAACGCGGCTATGGCCTAGCGCTTCCCGGCTGCTACGATGTGGCTGAGCGCGTCAAGGAGCAGGACCAGGATGGAATTGATGCTGAGGTTATCTACCCCAGCTTGTTGTTCAATGTCTACCAAGTAGAGGACTTGGACATAGTTAAGGCTACGTTTGACCTCTACAACGATTGGATCACTGATTACTGCAAGCCGGTACCAGACCGTCTCTTTGCCCTAGGTGCTCTCCAGCTGTATGACTTGGACCACGCCATCGCTGAGATGGAACGATGCAAGTCCATGGGCCATGTTGGTGTATGCATCCCGGCCACCGCGCCTCCGGACCACCTCTATGTGGATCCCTGGTATGACAAGTTCTGGGCAGCCGCCCAGGATATGAAAATGTCATTGAACCTGCATATCTTCACTGGCGCTACTGACAGCCACGGGTTGGCTCCCCGACAGGCTCCCAGCCGAGCGAACGGCCCTATGGCCTTTGCCGGTGCTGCTATGACCATTGCTGACATCATCCAGTCGGGCGTCACAGAGCGCTTCCCCAACCTTAAGATAGTTATCACAGAGTTTGAGACTGGGTGGATTGGCCATTTGCTCAAACGCCTGGACTGGGCCTACATTCGTGGTGGCGGCGAGCGCACCTTTGGTCTTCCGATGCTACCGAGCCACTACTGGAAGCGGAATTTCTACGCCACTTTTGAGGACGACCCGCTAGGAATCGCCACCAGGGACTTTATTGGTACTGAGACCCTCATCTGGGGAAATGACTATCCCCACGGTGACTCAGTATTTCCTCACTCTCAGCAGGTGCTGAACGAGATTCTGTCTGATTGCACCGACGAAGAGCGGTGGCAAATGACTGTGAAAAACACTGTTGAGCTCTATGATCTTCCATTTGAGATCACCGGACCGGAGCAGGCCAAGGTCAACGCTGCTCCTCCGCCAACAGAGAAGACGTGGAAGGGCGCACTCCCTTCATACGCAACACCGTCTCCCGTATAGGAAAATCAAGAGGCAGCAGAGTGGCCCTCTGCTGCCTCTTTTCTTTTACGGTGATAGGAGATTAGAGGATGGACAACCTTCGGGCCTTTTGTTTTCCATGAATATCCGGCCACCTGTACATGGTGAACATTACGAATAAGGAGAACCATGAAAAAACGATTGGTCTACTTTGGTCACTGGACAAACCGCATGGGCGAGGAGGCGCTGTCCAAGGATGAGAACACGGAAATGGCGTTCTATGAGCGGGGGTTGGCTGATACTGAGGTAAGAGCCGCTCTTGCCACGGCACACGGATATCTCCTTTCCCTTCGGGAGATCGGTGTGGATGCGAAACTACTGGAAGAATGCCCTAATCTCCTGGCAGTGGGTTCTCGTGTTGCGGGGTTTGAGGCGGTAGATGTCGATGCCTGCACAGAAGCTGGTGTCTTGGTGGTGAACCAAGGCGGCATCGGCAACGAGCCAGTCGCGGAGCACGTCATCGCCGCGATGATTTCTCTGTCCAAGAACATCCCTCAAGCTGACCGCGCTCTCCGAGCCGGACATGTCAAAGGCCCCGGCGAGTTCACGGGTAACGACGTTATGAACCGCACAATGGGCGTCATCGGCATGGGAAACATCGGAGCCCGGGTGACAGACATCTGCAAAGGTGCATTTGCAATGCGGGTTTTGGTGCATGACCCCTTCTTGAGCGACGAACAAATCTCGGAGCGAGGCGGTGAACCCTGCTCGCTGGATGACCTGATGAGTGAGTCTGACTACATCACCCTCCATGTCCCGCTCAGTGACAAGACGAAGGGGATGATTGGCAAGAAAGAGTTCGCCATGATGAAGTCAACGGCATACTTCATCAACACTTCCCGCGGACCGAACATCGATGAGGCTGCTCTGACCGTTGCACTTCAGGAAGGAGCGCTTGCAGGTGCTGCACTGGATGTGTGGGACCCTGAGCCGCCGCTGCCAGACAACCCGCTCCTAGCGATGGACAATGTGCTGGCCACGCAGCACGTCTCGGGCCCGACGTTCCAGGCTCATGAAGCGATGTCGAAATCTGCGGCGGAGCAGTGGGCAGCCATCTTCAGGGGAGAGAAGCCCCCACGGCTGGCTAACCCTGAGGCCTGGCCAAACTATGTGGAGCGATATACACGGATTGTTGGTGAGCCCCCGAAAGAGGCATAGCAGACGCTGGTGGCATCAAAGAAGAGTCATGCAAACGCATGACTCTTCTTCATTGGTGCATTCGGAATGTGGTCGTAAGTGAGTCTAAGCCCTACCGATAAAGGGCATCTTGGTGCCCATGATGGTCATGAACTGTATGTTGGACGTCAGAGGCAAACTGTCCATGTGAGCAACGGCCTGGGCAGCTTGTTCAGAGGTCATGGTTGCCTCAACGACGATATCTCCGTTGGGCTGTGGGTTTCCTGCCGTGTTGCCCGTCGTTCGCTCCGTCTCTGCATTTCCAATATCTATCTGACCGCAGGCAATATCGTACTTCCGTCCGTCCAGAGATGTGGACTTGGTGAGGCCTGTTACGGCATGTTTGGTGGCGGTGTATGGCGCGGAGTTCGGTCGTGGCGCATGGGCGGAGATTGAGCCGTTATTGATAACCCGACCTCCCATAGGAGTCTGAGCCTTCATGATTTTGAAGGCTTCCTGCGTACAAAGGAAAACGCCTGTAAGGTTAATGTCCACCACGGTCTTCCACTGCTCAAACGTCAGGTCCTCAAGCGGATTCCGAGGTGAAAAGACACCTGCGTTGTTGAACAGTAGATCCAGTCGACCGAATGTCTCTTTTGTCTTGGAGAACAAAGCCTTCACCGAATCGGGGTCGCTGACGTCGGTGGTGATGGCCAATGCCTTGGATGCAGGAACTCCGGCTTCCTTGATGGTCTGTTCCAGCAGTTCTGTCCTTCTTGCTGCCAGAACTACAGAGTAGCCAAGCTTCAGGAGCGCGAGAACCGTCTGTTTGCCTATCCCACTACTCGCTCCAGTAATAATGGCAACCTTTTCACTAGCTTCCATTGTTGCAGCTCCCAACTATTCGTTTGATTCGATGATGCTACACCTGCGTTGATGTAGGCGCCATCATCTCACAGCGAGTAGCTGAGTTCTACGTCTATGACGGCACGCTCAATTGTGGTGCGGGACTCCCCCGCGAGGGCGGGAGGCAACGCTATGACGCGAAGCTGATCCTCGTCCGCCTAGCCCAGTATATTGCTTGGGTGGGAGACTCAGCACCAGACGATTCGGCAGTAGTGATGCGAAAAGTGACGGGCCGAGCTTAAAGCTGACTCAACATTCAAGTAGACATAACACAGTTCTCAATAAATTACGTTGGGAGCTGTGTTCATTTCAGATAGTACGGTGGTTCTCGACAGTCACGGGAGAGATGACTGATTTGAAGGGACAATCCCATAGAGGTTTGCTAGACTGTCTGAGAACCAATTCCAACATTGCATACAGGAGTTCGCATGGATCGCATCCCTTTTCAGAAAACTACGCTATCCAACGGTCTTGATGTCATACTGCACCAGGATAAATCCCTCCCTGTGGTATCGGTCAATGTCTGGTACCACGTTGGCTCCAAAGTCGAACAACCCGGCCGGACGGGTTTTGCACACCTTTTTGAGCACCTGATGTTTGAAGGCACCAAGCACCACAACAGCAGCCACTTCGGCCCACTTCAGGAGATTGGCGCTTCACTCAACGGCTCCACCACCACGGACCGCACCAACTACTGGGAGAACGTCCCTTCAAACTACCTGGAACTGGCATTGTGGCTTGAATCGGACCGCATGGGCTTTTTGCTGGAGGCTCTGGATCAGAAGCGATTCGACGTTCAGCGCGATGTGGTGAAGAACGAGCGTCGGCAGAGCTATGAAAATCGACCCTACGGCATTGCCAGCCTTGAGTTGCAGGAATCCATCTATGCCAGCCCTCATCCGTATCACTGGCCGGTCATCGGCTACATGGACGACTTGGATGCTGCTACCCTTGAGGATTGCCACGCCTTCTATCGCCAGTACTACGGCCCTGCGAACGCCAGCCTCTCCATTGCGGGCGATTTTGAGTTTGACGATGTGAGCCGCCTCGTCGAAAAGTACTTTACTGACCTACAGGGTGGACACGCGGTACAGAAGTCGCAGCCCTTGCAAGCGCCGCAGACTGGCAGGATTGAGCGGACGCTCTACGACAATGTGAATCTGGCCCGTTGCTACCTTGTGTGGCCGGGCGTGCCACGCTTCCACCCTGACGAGGCCGCCCTGGATGTCCTGTGCGACATCATGAGCGATGGCCGTAGTTCCCGTATGAACCAGAAGCTGGCGTATGAGAAACAGATCGTCCAGGGAGTGAACATCCGCAGCGGAACGGCAGAGCTTGCCGGGGACATCCAGTTCGATGCCACCATTGCCGATGGCCACACTACGGACGAGGCTATCAGCGAGGCGATGGCGGTGATTGAAGGGCTGCGAAAGCAGCCGCCCACCGAGCAGGAGATCGCACGGACAAAGAACCGGATTGAGTGGGGCCACGTGCGCCAACTGGCCAACGTTGGTGGCTTTGGCGGTATAGCAAACCAGCTCAACACGTTCAACATCTTTGGTGGAGACCCCGACCTGCTGAACACCGATATCGAGCGGTATCTCTCAGTGCAACCTGAGGATATTCAGCGCGTTGCGAATACGTACTTCAATAATGACGCTAACGTGAAATTCGTAGTGATGCCTGAGGCCGCACGGTCAGCACAGCCGAAGGTATCGGCCCCGCCGGTGGATCGTACGATTCAGCCAGCTGCGACCGAGCCTCGACCATTCACGCCGCCGACGCTCCAGAGCGGGCAGTTGTCCAACGGGCTTAAGGTAGTTGTGGCCGAGAAGCGTGGGGTGCCAGCGGTGTCCTTTGCCGTGTTGCTTGCCACTGGAGGCTCAGCCGACCCCGAAGGGTTGCCCGGACTGGCAAACATCACTGGTGACATGCTACAAGAGGGGACTGAAACCCGTACCAGTAACCAGATTTCTGAAGAGTTTGAGTTCATTGGCACACGTCTGGGAATCCATGCAGGGCGGGAACAGACATCACTATCGGTCTCTACGCTGACCAGGGAATGGCCCAAAGCCCTCAGCCTGGTAGGTGACTTGCTCATGCACCCGGTGTTTCCTGAAGAAGAGCTTAACCGGGTGAGGAATGAGACCATCAACGACCTTCGTAGGTTGCAGGATGATGCCACCTCTGTTGCAGGGCGGGAGTTCGCTGTTTTGATGTACGGCGCAAATACCCCCTATGGCCACTCCGTTTACGGCACTGAGGAATCCATGAGAGAGATTAGCCGAGGTGATCTGCTGGACTACTTCCAACGTTACTTCAACCCTGGAGCAGCCACCCTTTCGGTGTCGGGCGATGTCTCTCTGGATGAAGCTATGAAGCTGGCTGAAGAAGTTTTTGGTAGCTGGAATGTGACGTCACAACCCGCAGCCGCCGACCAGAAGGAGCCTGATACTGCTACGGGAATCACCATGGACAAGACGACCATTTATCTGTTGGACAAACCGGGAGCCGCTCAGTCCGTGATCCGGGCCGGGATTCTTGGGCTTTCACGTGATGACCCTGATTACTTTGCACTCATGGTGTTTGACCACCTGTTTGGTGGGCAGTTCACCGCTAGATTGAATATGAACCTTCGCCAGGACAAGGGCTACAGCTATGGTTATCGATCCTGGATAGAGTGGCACAAGACATCTTCGGCCCTCATGGTGGGTGGTTCTGTGCAGACAGAGGTGACAGCGCCTGCCGTGGTGGAGACGCTCAAGGAGATAGCCGAGGTCATCGGCAGCAGGCCGGTAGAGGAAGGCGAGTTCCAGGCTGCCAAGGATGCACTACTCCAAAGCTATCCGTTGTCCTTCGAGACACCCTGGCAGACGCTAGGCCATCTGGGGCCGATAGTGCAGTTCGGACTACCCCACGATTACCTGGCCACCTTTCCTGAGAACATAGACAAGGTCACTCTGCAGGATGTGCAACGGGTGGCCAACGAGCGTTTGGATAAGGACAGGATGACGATGCTTGTGGTAGGCGATAGGTCTGTGATTGAAGCTGAACTCAAGGCCATCGGGCCGGAAATAGTTGTCATAACCGATAACGCATAGCAAGAACTACCAGGAGGGCTTTCATGCAAGGGATGCTGTTTTTAGGTGATAAGAAGGTTGGGTTAGAGGACTTTCCCGATCCCAAGCCGACGGCCAGCCAGGTCGTTGTGAAAATGAAGGCTACCGGATTGTGTGGGAGCGACCTGCGGCCATACCGGTCTACCCTCGACGGGCTTGGAGCGCGAGCGAGCATTATCGGTGGACACGAACCGTGTGGCGAGGTTGTAGAGCTTGGCCCCGACGTCCGCACCCTTAAGGTGGGCGACCGGGTGATGGTCCACCACTACAGCGGCTGTGGCCATTGTGAACACTGCCTGTCCGGTTGGGCGCAACTGTGCCAGAACGGCATGACCTTGTACGGCTCCACTGCCCACGGTGGGTTTGCGGACTACCAGTTGGTTGAGGCCCACATGTGCGTCCCCATGCCTGAGTCGTTGACCTACGAAGAGGGTGCGGCGTGCTCTTGTGGCACAGGAACCGCCTACCAGGCGCTCAAACGGTTGGGTGTTTCAGGCAGGGACACATTCGCGGTGTTCGGCCAGGGCCCGGTGGGGCTCAACGCAACACTGTTCGGTGCCGCCACCGGAGCCAACGTAATCGCCATAGACCCTATCGCTGAGAGGCGTGCACTGGCGCTGAAGCTTGGGGCGGCCCATGCAATTGACCCGATGGCAGTTGACCCGATTGAGGCTATCAAGGAGATAACCCACGGGAAGGGCGCTGAGGCATCGCTCGATGCCTCAGGCGTCGGTGAAGTGCGACGGACTGCGGTCTTGTCTACCCGGGTGTGGGGTCGGGCCTGCTTTGTGGGCGAAGGGGGTGGCGTGAACTTTGAGGACGCCACCAACGACATCATCCATCGACAGGTCACGCTAATAGGCTCATGGACGTTCAGCACAGTGGTGCTGGAGGAGCTGGGCAACTACATCGTCGACCGAAAGATACTCCTCAAGGACCTGCTGCTTTACCGATATCCCCTCGCCCAGGTGGAGGAGGCGTTTACGCTCTTTGAGGCAGGGGCCGCAGGTAAATCGACCATCATCTGGAGCTAATGCCCTTGGGCGGGCGTGGCTACTCGGTAGGCGGCTTGATAAACATGCTGGCAATACCCTTACCGCTGTCCATTTCCAACATGGTGTCTAACCGAAGGCCGTCACCATTGAATGCAGCGCTCTCTGCCCGGAAGTTTATAAGTATCGTGCTATTGCCGCGCTTGCCAGCGTAGGGAACGCCAACACGCAGGACATTGCCAATCTGTGAGAATTCCATGCCGTTCAGCAACTGACCTGATGGTTCAATCAATATCGAAGGCTCGTCCATTTCGGAAACGAACTCCAGAGAGAATGAGTTGAGACGGTAATACCGATCCGGCGTAATCGGTATCTCAACGAAGAAGGGTACATAACCGTCAGCGTTGACCTGGCCAGCCCTTACAAAGACCTGCCCAACAGTGTTGCCCTCTTCATCAAAGTACTTTGCCAGGACTTCACCCGGACCTCCAGATGTATCCGGGGAACCGGTGGACAGCGTGATGTTCTCACCACATGCCGCGAAAGCCATGAGTAGAGTCAGTGCCAGTACCAAGAACGTGATCCGATGTTTCATTGTGGAAGACTTCTCCAACTATTGATGCCATACGTTTGATGGTAGGTAATTGTCTCCTATCCACCTCACGACCTCAAGGGATTCAGCGCGTTGTTGCCGGTATGGGCTCAACGGGAATCAGCCGCTCCTCGACAATCATCCTGTCGCCTATGTCGCTGGAGCCGCCGGTCCACAGTCGCACCCACCGCGAGCCTTCTTCAGACGATGTGATGAGCAGCACCCCGAACACCGGGTTACCACTTGGATCATCACGAGATGTCCTTGTGAACGCGGCCAGATCAGATTCTATCGTGTCTACGCCCAACGTCCATTCCGGTTGAACCACTTGCTGGCGATAGTGCTCAAGGAGAACGGTCAGAGGCAAATCGGTCTTCAGGAGTGAAGATGACGTGAACTGACCCTCGCCACCACTGCTGCTGCTCATGACGGGGAACACACCCTCAGGAGGAGCGATACTCGTCAAGGAGAGAGGCGCTGCCGGGCTCTGGTGGGTCTAGAGCGTTGCCAACGGCAATGAACGTAAATGCAGCTGTGGCTAGCAGTAGACCCAGGAATCTGTTCCGCTGGGCATTTGCTGGGTTCGCGTAGCTTTCTTTAATGCGAGTAAACATATTTGAGAGTTATCGAGCGTCGGCAGTACACGTGGGGCCATGAGGAGCCATGGACACGCGTTCGCCTAGCTGCTTTCCTGACAATGCAATCATGGGCGGATTATACATCCTGGGTATTCATCGTGCCCTTGAGAAGCCTGCATGGTTGGCGGCTTAGGGGGATCGACCAATTGCTCTTGCTAGGGAGGCCCCAAATCTTGATACACCAATGAAAGAAGGCCGGGAATGTAATCCCGGCCTTCTACTTGTTACCCTTTTTCGGAAATTAAGCTACCGAAGGCGTTCACCAGGTTTGGCCGTCTCTCCCGCATCGGTGGCAACCAACCAGGGATCATCGTCAGGACCGATGACGATGTCTTCCGAGCGGATCTTGTGGTATGCGATCTCGCCTTGCGTCCCTGGTGGGTCTATTCCTTCTTGAAGGTCCCTAGCTGCCTTGCCCAGCATCTGGCGAAGTCGAATGATGGCGGCATCTCCGTGGTAGAGGTGCTCCTTCGTCCTATCCATGATGGGGCCCATAGTCTCAGTCACGCAGTAGTCCTGCTCAGCAATGGGGTAGATGCCAGGAGGGTTCTTCGATTTTTGCGCAGCCCTATCCTGCTGGTAATCATTGTCCAGCCGCTTGAGCCGCAATTTCGGGTTGTCAGGGTCGGAGAGAAGCCTCCGCTGGTCTTTCGCCGCGTCCCGCTCTGCAGCCGTGAAGGGGTTTCCAGGCCTGATTTGGAAGCCTACTCGCATGCAGTTCTCATCATCGATGGGAAGCTGCGTAAGGATGCCACCCAAACCTCGCTGCGACGCAATCCAGGACATGACCGGCAACGCGAGGCAATTTATGCGTATGTGTTGGTTCCCCTTAGGTGTCTTACGCACTGCAATCAACCGATACCCATAATCCGTGTCCTGCACATCTATGCGCGCATACTTCTCAATCCCGGTGATGTAATTTGAGAATCGACGGCTGGGGTGACCGGGCTTGTCATACTCAAGGTCAGCTGGAATCATGTTGTCATAATAGAGATGGAGCGTCCCCAGGTGGGTAGAGTCCAGATTACCTTCAATGCTCTGCAAGTAATTGCAGTAGATGGGTGTTCTGGAGGCCATGACTTCCTCTTCCGGAAGCACGTTCATTAGGTAGCTTGGAGGCGGTGGTTGCTTATCCGCCGGCCCCATATATGTCCAGATTGCTCCTGCGGATTCTAGGCACGGGTAGGAGGTGATGTGCACCTTGTCTTTGAAGGTACTGCCCGGTAGGTCAGACGGCATATCAACACAGTTACCTTCAGTGTCCCACTTCCAGCCGTGGTAGATACACATCATGCCGCATTCCTGGTTGATGGCGAAGAACAGGGAGGCGCCACGATGAGGACATCGTTCGTCGATCAACCCGACTTTGCCGTTCGTGTCACGGAAAACAATAAGGTCTTCCCCCATAAGCCGGACGCGAACAGGTGCGCCGTCGGCTTCCGGGAGCTCATCAATCAAAAGAAATGGGTGCCAATATCGACGGAACAAATCCCCCATTGGAGTTCCACGGTCAGTGCTTGTCAGAAACTTCGTCTCTTCAACAGTTAGCATGGTTACCTCCTGTTTTTGTGAGCCTGTTAAGGCCCTATTTTGAATGAATGAACCCGTCGAACCTACAGACAGCTAGGCCGTTGCCGGGGTTAGCTCTCCAAGCATTTGCCCAGCGTTGTGATGGGACATCGTCTCGATCTCTCTCTGCGTGAATCCATTGTCCAGAAGGTTCTCAATAAAGACCCCCATCCCTTCTTCCACCCAGGGAGCGGTGCTCTGTCCCAGGTCAGTTGAAAGGATGGTTGATGAGGGCCCTATCTGACGGATGTTGTCGTACACCGTCTCCCATGACACCTTCTTGGTGTATGGCTGGGTGAAGCACCGTTCAAACATCACATCAAGCCTGGCGAGTTCTCGTTGTTGGTCTAAATCAAGGTAGGTGGCAGGGAATTCAGGATGTGTAATCACCACGCGTTGAACCTTGGCTTCCCTTGCTGCCTTCACTACGGCAACCATTTCTGATGGCGCGATGTGGCCGGTAGCAAGGACCATGTCGTATTCAGCAATGACTTCCATACACTGTCGAGCCGCTTTGGTGACCTTGCCGTCCGAGTCCGTCACTATTACCGGATCCCCGGCCAATCCCTTTTCCCTCATGGCTCTTGCGATGGTCATCCAATAGGGAGGTGGTTTACCGTCAATGTGCTCACCGGTGATGTTCTTGGCCTCGTTCTCTGCATCCACGGTGGGGAACCAAACTACTTTGTTGCCCAGACGCCCTGCCACATCGACAGCCAGCGGGTTCATCCCTCCCATGGAGTTGTTCAATGCCAGACCGCCGAAGGCTTTAATATCAGGAAACATCTTATTGATCAGATTCGCGCGGTCCGCCGTGCAAATGTAGTGGGATTTCAGGACTACACCCGCCATCCCCGCTGCGGTGGCATGTTCCGCCAGCACAATGTCATCGAACTTCCTTGGAAGAACGTCCGGTTCACTGTGGATATGCATGTCATAGGCACCTTTGATGAGTTCCTTCACCATTTCCAGATCGGCCATAGTACCGTCCTCTCTTAACGTGCCCTTGATCGAATGATTCCCATTGATTGGGAATTAGGCATCGGTTGGTTTATTCCCAGGCTCGGTTGTCCACGGTGCCCTCAAAGGTAGCTCCGGGCGTAACCAACTCCGGGTAGCCCAGCATCCAGTTGTACGTATAATCGAAGCGCTCACGTGTGTACGCAACCGGAGGGGCGTATAGCAAACGCCAGGTCTGTAGGTCTTTGGGTTCAAGGAGACCCTTGGCCTCTTCCATGAAGTAATGCGCATACTTGCTGGGGTTATTGTTGATCATCTCCGACGCGGCGGCTTCGGCTCGGAACATTGCGGCAAGAGTAGGGCCGTCAAGCTCGTCTCCGGACGCTTCGCTGCGAGTGGAGTGGCTTTCCATGATGACGCGGAAGCCCTGCTTCTGGGCCACGCTGATCCACGGCTCCATGAATGAACCGGCTGCCACTTCTCCTTTGCCTATGGCTGTTAATCGCTCTTCCATGGTCCCGGCATTGGTGGTCTTGATGTTCTCTTTGGCTACAAATCCTTCCAGCAGCTTCAGGGTTGTGAAGTGCGAGCCGTTGAAGGGACTCACGGCGATTGGCACGTCCCTGAACTGCTCAGGCTCATAGTAGTCACTGTTTGCGGCGGCGATGATGGCGAAACTGGACATCGCTGAGCCCAACGCCACGATTTTGGCTGATCGTTGACCGGCTTCTTCAGCCTCGACAGTGCGTTTCATGATTCCCCACTCGCACATACGGAACTGGTCCACATCGCCCGAGTTATATGCTGACTCCATCGTGCGATCGAATATCACGTCCTTCATTGCTTGACGGTCTGCTCCCACCTGCGCAGTGCCCGGTGTTGTGACGATCTCCACGTCCAGCCCTTGGTCCCGGAACAACCCCTCGTCTCTTGCCACCAGCAGAGCCAGATCGTGGACCGCATTCATCATAGAGACTCGAACATTCTTCAAACCTGCTTCTGTCGTCATTATGCTGCCTTTCCTGTTTTATCTTGTTGTGACGTGTTTGCGTAAAATATATTGCCTATCTATGGGATTATCAATCCACTGGACTCAATCGCTATTCATCCCCAAAACTTCCTATTGGATAATGCCTATCGAATAGGGATTGTTAGCCTGTACGAACACCCCACGGGTCTGCTGGCATTGTTTGACCGCGCTGATCTGCCAGTACCTGTGCCCTGTCAGCGCCCGCCTTGGAACGCTCTAACTGCCAATCGCCAAGTTCGAGACCTAGCCCATCAACCATGCGCACGCGAAAATTAAAGTAGGCGCATACGTGGGCAATGTCCAAGATATCTCTATCCGACCAACCCACATCCCGAAGGTTTGTAATATCTCCCTCATTCATCATGCTGGGTGCAAGGCTCAGTTTCTCCGCATACTCCAGCATCGCGTAGTCAGGTTTAGAAAGGTCTGCTTTTCTCCAGTCGTCTTTCACCTGCTCTGTTACGAGATCGTCGCCACCCTCTTGTCGCAGAAACTCTGCGTGAGCAACCGTTCAGAAACGACAGTTCAACGTGGCGGAGGTCACAGTAGCAATCATCTCTCGCTGTGCCGTGGACAGTCGAGACTCGCCGCGCATGATCTCCCACATGAGTTCGGCCGTGTGCCACATAACTTTGGGGTTCAAACTATGGAGCATTGGCGGTGTAATCGGCGACTCCCCTGGGGCAGACTCTCTGTCCTGATTGATAGCCTCACCAGCTCGCTGCGCTGCGAGCTTGGCGTAAACCTCTTTCAACTCGCCTTCCGATTCCTTGGGGGTGATGACCTTGATCCAAGGCATTTTGTTTCCTTTCTCCCAACGACTCCGCGACTCCGTTGGTTCGCTTCAATCAGGTAACGCGGTTTCTTTAAATGGGCAATAATGCTTCAGTGCGTTGTTCGGGCACATCGATAGTGAAAGCATTCGCGTTGAGGGCCAACATCCGGTAGTACCCGATGTATGTGGTGAACTCTGTCAAACCTTGAAGCCCTACCTGGTCCAGTGCAGCCTGGAAGACTTCCTGGCTTACATGGCTGGTGGTTACAAGCTCCTGACCGAAGTGCACCAGAGGAGCCTCATCCGCAGGCAATGATGGGAGCGCGTTCTTCTCACGCATGGCATCGACCAGATCCCCGCTAAGCCCGGCTTTACGGCCTTCGGTGGCCTGGGCATCCCAGATGTACTGGCAGTCCATTGATCGAGCTGCAATCATCCCCGCCAGCCTTTTGATCTTTTCCGGTAGTGCATCGGACGCACCCAGATACTCCGATAGCCGATTAGATCGCAGTGCCATCTCAGGGCTGTTGATGAGGACGGACGAAGGGCCAATCGTCGGAGGTCGTCCACGAATCGAAGTAATCTCATCGTAGGCGGCTTTGTGCTCATCGGCCACCAGATCACGGGTTATGACAGGGACCCTTCTGGGCATAGCTTCCTAACCTCCGGCGTGTTGGTTACTAGTAGTGAAGTGGTCGATCCTTACTCCCAGGCGCGGTTATCTACCGCTGCCTCGTAGGTGGCGCCTTCCGGTATAAGGTCCGGGAATCCCAGCATCCATTGATACGTGCGAGCGAAACGCGCTCGCGTGTAAGGCGCAGGAGCGACATATAACAGACGCCAAGTCTGAAGTTCATCAGGGGTGAGTAAACCGCCTGTCTCATCACTCATATAGTGGGTGTACTTCGCCGGGTTGGCGGTAATGAGTTCGGCAGCCTTGGCTTGAGCACGGAAGGTTGCGGCCAGGGTGGGGCCGTCCATTTCATCGCCAGCAGCCTCAATTCGGGTGGAGTGGGCTTCAGTGATGATGCGTAGACCTTGTTTCTGGGCCACGCTGATCCACGGTTCGTTGAAGGTAGCAGCGGCCAACTCGCCTTTGGCGACGGCTTCAAGGCGCTGAGGCATGGTGCCTGCGTTTGTAACCTTGAGCTCGTCTTTCCTGAGGAATCCCTCAAGCATCTTGAGGGTAGTGAAATGGGAACCGTTGTAGATAGTGACGGCTATTTCCGTATCTGCGAGCTGTTCCGGTTCTACGATGCTGCTATTGGCCCCAACCACGATGGCAAATTTAGACATAGCGGCACCAAGGCCTACAATCTTGGCTGGGCGTTGGTCTGACTGCCACCCGTCCACGACCCGTTTGACGATGCCCCATTCACACAGGCGGAACTGATCCATTCCTCCGGAGTTATACAGGGATTCCAACGGACGATCAAAGATGGCAGTGCGAACGTCTTCTTTGGTCGTACCTACTTGTGCTGCACCCGCGGTTTTCACAAGCTCAACGTCAAGCCCCTGCTCAATGAAGAGGCCTTCTTCACTTGCCACCAGAACCGTCAATGAGTGAACCGCGTTACTGACGGAAAGACGCACCTTTTTCAAGGTAGTATCAGTAGTCATTACACCCTCCCCTAAGTGTTGCGAGCTACGCTGGTAATATGCTTTGCCTGGTATCTACCCGTACAATTCCCATCAAATATTGATGGATTATGGCCACACAAAGATTTATATATGCGAAATTAGCACTTGCTTCACCCTGCGTCAAGTAGGGCTGGTTGGCCTAAATCTGGAGACGAGAGTCGGGTTCTGTTCCGAGTTGGGCCTTAGCCGTTTGGGGTTGGCCAACGCTGAATTCCAGGACATGAAGATGTAGCTGTCTCTGGAGCAGGAGCTGCGGCACCGGGACATCCTGAAGACGTAGTGTTCGCTGGTGCTCCATAAGGAGTCCTTACTGCCGGGGGTAGTCTTTCTGTCTCTCTGGCGGAGACTGGAGGCCAGCCTCTCGTTGAACCACTATTGGAAAGTCATGTTAGTTGTCCGACAGAATCTCGCGGGGTTCAGTGATTGGATATTAAGGTGGATCAGCGCTGTGGAATCGAGCAATTATGAAAGAGGAAAACTTCATCATGTTAAGAACAATTCTGCGTGGTAAATCAAATGCACGTTAAGCGGCTAAATGTCTATCCGCATCAAGTCGTGGCCAAAGATAACTTCACCTTTGTAGGTAGTAGCAATGGTCTCACGAACCCAATCTTCATCTGGCTCTGGAGGCAGATGGGACAGGATGAGCTTTGGCACCCCTGCGGCATCCGCAATTGGCCCCAACCCATGAGGACATGTGTGGGATTCCATGATGCGACGCCTCAACATAGGCACTTTCTCCATATCAATAAGATGGGGGTCGTTATCACGCCGGGCTTGCGAAAGTTCGTGAACCAGCACGTCCGCCCCTTTGGCTGCGTCGGAGATGGCCTGGCACGGAGTAGTATCGCCGGAAATAACGAGTTTTTTATGATCTCCTTCAAAAACAAATCCTAATGCTGGCTTGACGTAACCGTGCTCAACCTCAATCGTCGTCACTTGCCAGCCGTTTCCTTGGTAGGTATCACCGTGGCCTACCTCAACAACTTCCACATGCATCAAATCTGATCCAACCCGTTCTTCCAGGTGCCTGAGCTTGATATCCACTTCAAACGCGTGAATCAGTCGTTCCACGAAGGCGCTGGTCTCGGCAGGGCCAATGATTTTGATAGGCTTCTTCCTATACATGCGCCATCCTTCGATGAGCAAATGGGCGAGGTCAATAGTGTGGTCTGAATGCATGTGGGTCACAAATAAAACGTCTATGTTCTGAGCACCCGTCCCTGCTTCGAGTAATCGCCTACAGATGCCGCTTCCACAATCTACTAGCACCGAAGCATCGCCGATTTCAATGAGCTGGCTTGGTCCAGCTCGGACTGAACTCGGATTCGGAGTACCCGTACCAAGCAACGTCAGTTCCAATGGATCGCCTCCCCTTACTGCATTGAAATTATGGTACCACTCACAGAAGCCCCATGTGATTGGTCTCAATCTGATATCTCCGTAAAAGAGTATTGGTTCATTCGAATTAGTGGATCCATCATAACGGCTAATATATTCAAGTCTCCCTGCTAACTGATCTTTGCTTGAGTTAGATTCGGTGACCGTGCCTTGACGCCTACTACGGATTCTGACATCATCTGTGCGAATTAGGAGCGAAAATTATGTTTGTTCTTATTCAGCAGTTTCGATTTACAACATGGGGAGGGTGTAATGACAAGCAAATGGATATTGACCCGTATTGGCGTCTTGCTTTCGCTGGTGTTGCTTCTGGCGGTAGTAGCAGCATGTAGTAGTGATGGCGACGATGATGGGGATTCTGGAGCGCCAGCACCAGCGACCTCAGTAGCTGCTGCGCCAGCACCAACATCCGCACCAGCGGCTACTGCGCCAGCACCAACATCCGCACCAGCGGCTACTGCAGTACCCGTGGTAGGTCCACCCAAGGTGAATCGACTACGGATCGGCATTGCACCCTTTAGCCAGGAGTCCAATGTTCGTCGCATCGTAGGTCAGACCAACGCCGTGCAGTTCGATATCTTGGACGAACACCTCATCGGCCTGGACGAGACAAATGGACAGCAGATTCCAGAGTTGGCTAAAGAGTGGAGCTTGGAATCTGGACCCGCATATCGTTTCAAGCTTCAGGAAGGTGTCCAATTTCACGGTGATTGGGGTGAGATGACCGCAGATGACGTTGTCTTCACCGTTGAAGAGTATATGAAAGAGGATGCCATCGGTGGCGTACGCGCCCCGTTGGTTCGGGCGCTAAACCGGTTTGAAATCGTCAACGACCACGAAGTCGTGTTCCACATGAATCTCTTTGATGCAGACTTCCTCAACATCTTTGCCCGGCAGCAACCCATCGCAGGTATCACCAGTAAGAAGCACGCTGAGTCATTGGGCGGAGACCCGACGTTTGCTCAGGAACCCCTGGCTGCTACGGGCCCCTATCAGTTTTCCGAGCGAAGCCAGGCCGAGTTCATCCGCTACGAAAGAGTCCCCTATGACCACTGGAGTAAGCAGGGTGACTTCCCGGAGATTGAGATCACGTACATGGGCGAGGCGTCCACTCGGTTGGCAGCGCTCCTGACGGATGAGATACATATCACGAACATCCCGGACGATCAGTTGACCATTGCAATCAATGAAGGCATGCGGGTCATTCAGGGGACTGCTACCTTGCGTCGAGCATTCTTCCGCTTGCAGTGCTGCTACGTAGATCCGGAGACCAAGGCATATCCGATGCACCCTGACTCTCCTATGCAAGACATCAGGGTGCGACAGGCCTTGAACAAAGCGGTCAACAGAGACGAGTTGAACGAGGCACTGTTCGCCGGCAAGGGAGAGGTCATGATCCTCAACAACTTCCACCCAACGCTGGTAGCCGGGTGGGATCCCAGCTGGGCGACCAGGTTTGACGATGCATACGGGTATGACCCAGCTGCTGCCACGGCTCTGCTTGCAGTGGCCGGTTACAACTCCGGCAACCCACTGGAAACCAACGTTCACGTGTTCAAAGACGCTAGCCTCCCAGGAGCCGATGACATTGCCGAGTCTGTGGCTGCATATTTCGGGGACATCGGAGTGAAAGTAAATCTGATAACAGACGACAGTGCTACGCGCCGCGCCAAGAGCAGGAACCAGAGCTATACCAATCACCTGTCAATCTCTGACACCAGTGCTGCTCAGTTCACTGGACTGAGTGTGTACGCCACCAACACATCCTTCTCTCGAGGGTCTACGACCCCTGAGGCAGATGCGAAGTTCCTTGAGGTGCGGGCTGCATCCACTGAGGCGGATCAAGACCGACTACTGAGAGAGCTGGGCAACATCATTTATGACAGCTTCACAGACTTCCCATTGTTCTATCTCCCCGCAGAGGTAGTCGTGAACCCTGGTTTCGTAGATGAGTGGGTATGGCCAGGGTTCCTTTCGGGCTTCTGGTCCCACCTCTGGACTGTAAAGGGAACTCGGTAGACTTAATCTGAACCTGACTTGAAAACGGCCCTAGCCCCTATAAGAGGCTGGGGCCGTTTGCTACTGGCTTGTTTTGGGTGCAGGTAACAATGACCACCTGAGCCTCACTTCTGCCCAAATCGACTCTTCAATGACAGCAACGATGCAAGGAGAATGCTCAAATGGGATACCCAATCTATGCTTCAACCGGTTTGACTCACCACGACAAATCCAAGGCGTTCCAAGGAGTGACAATCTACACTCCATTGGGAAGTGAAGATACCTACCTCATCGACATGCAAGGAAAAATCATTCATACATGGACGACTCCGGCTCCGCTGAAACCGTTTTACGGCTTCTTGCGAGACAATGGGAACCTTTCCTTGCATTGCTTTACGGGCGATGAACCTTTTCAGGGCGGTGGCTTCGGGGGAACCATCTTGGAGTTGAATTGGGATGGGCATGAGGTCTCACGCTATGTGAACCCAGCTATGCACCACGACCGTGAATACCTCCGCAATGGCAACATGATGGTCATAGGTTGGGAGCCACTCCCCGCTGAATTCCTCACCACGGTACAGGGCGGAACCACTCCTGAAGGGGAGACTCCCACCGAAATTCTAGGCGATTATTTGTACGAGGTAACGCCGAAGGGCGATGTTGTCTGGGAGTGGCACGGTTCAGATAAGCTGGACACAAACATCGATATTATCTGTCCACTGGATGGGCGCCATGAATGGACGCACTGCAACTCTGTCGCTGAGATGGGTGATGGCAACATTCTGCTGAGCTTCCGCTCCACAAGCACCGTTTTGATCCTTGATAAAGCTACAGGGAACGTGACCTGGAGATTTGGGCCTGGCGTTCTTTCCCATCAGCACAATCCCACACCGCTCCCGAATGGGAACATCCTTATTTTCGACAACGGTGAGCACCGAGTCAGGGGCGGCAGCTACTCCCGTGTGGTTGAAGTGGACCCAAAAACCAACGAGATTGTCTGGCAATATAGAGGCAAACCCTCATTGTCGTTGTTCAGTACGGGCATCAGCGGTGCTCAGCGATTGCCAAACGGAAACACACTCATATGCGATGGTCGTTCAGGGATTTTAATCGAAGTGACATCGGATGGAGAACTCGTGTGGGAATTTGTGAATCCAGAGACCTTTCCCTGGCGGGGAGAAACTGGCACTCGCGCGATTTTCAGAGCGCAACGCTACACAGTTGATGGGCCTGAGGTCAAAGGCCGCCTATAGAGAGCGATGCTGATGAACTCAAGGTAGTCGCGGTATGGAGGAATCATGGGCTATTCAATGTTTCTGGCGGGGCTGTCCCATTATGATGAGATACGTACGTCCCCAGGTTTTACGTTATACACGCCAATGTCTGCACCGGCTTTCTATTTGATAGACATGAGTGGGAATGTCGTCCATGAATGGGCGGCACCAACGGGAACAAAAACGTTCTATGGGACTTTGCTGGAGAACGGAAACCTGCTGGCCAAGTTAGCGAACGGTACAGAGGTTTTCGGTGAGTTAGGTGGGAACTCAGGCCTCATGGTAGAGATGGACTGGGATGGCAACGTACTCTGGGAGTATCAGGACACACTGACGCATCACGATCATGTGAGGCGTTCCAATGGCAACACCATCGTCGTGATTTCTGATGTCCTTGACCCGGATGCCACTTCAAAAATTAAGGGTGGCGCCCCAGGCACAGAAGCAGATGATGGGACTATCCGTGGCGAACGATTGAAGGAGATCACCCCTGGCGGCAAGGTGGTCTGGGAGTGGCGCGCCTTTGATTCGCTTGATCTTGATGCGGACGTTCTGCCGCCAACCGGCCCACGCTCAACTTGGCTTCACTGCAATGCGTTGGAGGAGCTTCCTGGCGGCGACCTACTCATGAGCTTCAACAGGTTGAGCAGGCTTATGATCATCGATAAGAGCACTGGCAACGTCAAATGGCGAATGAACGGGGACATCACCAACAACCAGCACAACCCTACTATCCTAGCCAATGGAAATATCCTAGTTTTCGATAACGGAGGGAGTCGCAATCATTCCAGAGTCCTTGAAATCGTCCCGGACACCCAGGAGATTGCCTGGGAATATAAAGGAGCACCACCGGACTCGTTCTTCAGCTTCAATATCAGCGGAGCCCAGCGTCTTCCCAACGGCAACACCCTCATCTGCGAAGGCCGGTCGGGGCGAATGTTCGAAGTGACTCAGGAGTGCGAGATCGTCTGGGAGTTCATCAATCCTTTGGTGGTCGATCGTGTGGGTCAGCCCAGTCGCCAGGTTTTTCGCGCCTATCGATACGCCGCTGATTCACCGGAGATTGGTGGCAGGGTCTGATCAGAAGGAGGCCCGTCTCTCCCTGAAACACTATGTGGTAGTCGTTCTCGTCGTAAACCTTGACTGGCAGTTGGATCAGGCCGAAACCTGCATTTCAATCGCTTTTTCATATGGCGACAACGAAGGAAGGGTCAGGAGTGATTGTGACGTCACGTGAATCTGGGAACGATGGTAGCGATTCTATGACCGAGGACAAAACTACACCCCCGGGCGAGGTGCCCGAGGGTGCAGTATCTTTGTGCTGCTGGTGGAGACGGGGGAGAGTCGAACTCCCCGTCCAAAGAGCGCTCAAGGGGATATACTCCAGGCGTAGTCACTGATTTGGTTCTCACCGCACTATCCCCCAGTGACAGGGTCTAGATTGGCCAGCCGGATAAAGTCTTTGACCGTCGCTTATCGGCGTCTGCTTGGGTCGCACCCTGATTTAGTTGCGCCCGGAGCTCCCCTTCAGGGAAGAAGAGGCCAGACGGGCTGCCTTTTTAGGCAGCCAGAGCGTATTCGCGCTCGCCAGTTACTTTTGTTCCGCCTGTTTAACGAGGAGGGCGGACCTCGGCCTGCAATCCCGCTCTGCTACCCCCTGTCGAAACCACGCGTCCCCATATACAACCAGTATAGCATTGCGATGGCATGGTAGCTAGACATAATGCTTTGAATTAATCGACTGCTCGAGTGAGGTAGTTATCTGCCGCCTTTTAGTTCCCGGCGGATGTCACGGTCAGCTTCTCGAGCGATCAGGTTGTCCTTCTTATCGTAGAGTCGCTTACCTTTGGCTAGGCCAAGGAGTACTTTGGCTACTCTTCCCTTGATATACAGTCGCAGTGGCAGGACAGTTAAACCTTTTTGGGTCAACTGTGCGCCCCAATCATTAGCCTGCTTCTTATGGAGCAACAGCTTGCGCGGCCGTTTGGGTTCGTGGTTATTGGTGTTCCCCTGTTCGTAGATGGCCAGGTGCATACCTTCCAACCACAACTCGCTTTTCAGCTCCCTGGCGTACGCGCCGCGCAGGTCTACTTTGCCGTTACGTATGGACTTGATCTCCGTGCCTGTAAGCACTAGGCCGGCTTCTACTGTCTCCAGGATGTGGTAGTCGTAAGACGCACGACGGTTTACCGCAACAGGGCCAGCCTGTTTTGCGGGAGCAGAAGCTGCTTTTGCGGCCTTTCGACCTGCTTTAGTAGGCATGATTAGTTAAACACCAAAATTATTCTAGGAACCTGCGGATGCAACTGCCTCTTCAAGTAACTCTAAGGCCTTTTCTAGTTGAGGATCGCCCTGGACATCCTGGCCCTGGGGCACAATCACGTCCGGCTCAAGTCCGCTACCTTCAATGAGTCTACCGTCTGGAGTGTACCACCGGCCGTACGTGTAGTAGAGTCCTCCACCGTCCGATAGTGGCTTCAGTTTATTGACGCTCCCCTTGCCGAAGGTTGTGGTCCCTACAATCAGGGCACGCCCTTTGTCCTGGAGGGCACCGGAAAGCACCTCGCTAGCGCTTGCGGAGAACTGGTTAACTAGCACTACCATGGGGATGTCCCTTGCAACGCCACTGCTCTCAACGTCCCAGTCCTTGCGATTACCGTTACCATCCACCTCGTACACCACGACTCCACCATCCAGGAATTGACTTGCGATGGTAACCACCGTAGTCAGGAGCCCTCCGGGGTTGTTTCGGATGTCGAGCACGATGCCGCGCGCGCCTAGCTCCTTGATCTCCTCGATGGTCTCGATGAGCGACTCGTCGCTGTTGCGATAGAAAGCCCTGAGATTGAGGTAGGCGAACCCGTCTGAGGTCATGTTCCAAAAGACGCTGGTCAAATCAATCTCACCGCGTTTGATGGTGATGTCCTCAACCTGTTCCTTGCCCAGGTGGATGATCCCCAAGACCACCGTAGTGTCCTTGGCTCCCCTGATAGTCTGTACGACTTCGAGTATCGCCCAACCTTCCACGTCCACGCCGTCGACGGTCATAAGCAGGTCTCCGGGGCGAATCCCCGCCTCTTCAGCCGGGCTGTTGGGCATTGGACTGAGGATGAACCGCCCTCCCCGGTTGTGGACCTCCGACCCGATGCCTTGATAGGCGCCGGTGAAATCGAGCTCCTCCAGTGCGTATCGCTCCGGGGATATGTACGCCGTGTGCGGGTCATTTAGTGCATCTATGAGGCCACGAACACTAGCCTGAGAAAGGAATACAGGGTCCAGTGGCCTGTCAGCCGTGTTGTACTCCTGAAAGAGTCCGGCCCAGGCATCCCAGATTGCTTCTAACTCCTTGGGTACCTCGCCAGGTCGATCGAGGGATGTCTCCTGAAACGTGTGGTTCTCTCTAAGCGCTGGGATACCTGACGCCTGGAGAAGCGCATCCACCGCCCCGTCTGCCAAAGCATTGGGGTCTAACTCATCCCGGAGAACGAACTCGGTCTCCAGAATCCTCCAAATGTCCCCGATGGGCGCCAGAGCCTTCTCTGGGACATCACCTGGTTCAAGGGATGCCGCCTCAGCCTCAATGGCCTCCTGGGAAGCAACTACGTCCTGCTCGACATCCAGTAGAGAGCATGCCGAGGTAAGGGCAAGGATGACCAGCAGGGCAGCCAAAAGGCTCCACAGTCTTCCTTTGCTATTTACATAATTATGATGTGTTGCGGTTGGTGGCCGATACATGGCAGTGTTCCTAACGTACTTAGTTAACGTCCCGGAGTGGCCCGAAGGTAGGATGTCAGACCCTCTTAATTGTAGCACGATGCCCAACCTGTTCAGCTACACCCGCCTACGGAACCAGCTTCGTTGACACTTTAGCTAGGCGAGTGTAGGATTATGGACACTTTAAGAGCGTCCCTTTTGGCATTATATGACGTTGTTTTGGATACTCTGGCGAATACTGGAACTATGAAGACTTCAGTGAAGCGCAAGGCAATTCTAGTGGTGATACGCAGAGGTGGTTGTGATGGATTGCCGGAGGAAAGGGCTTGGGGAACACTCCAGGCCCTCTGTTATGAGAAATGTAGCTGTTTCAGGAGGTAATTGACCATGGCGACCCGGGACGTGGAGCTTAAGCGAGGCCTGAAAGACGTCTATCTTGATAGGACGCAGGCCAGCTTTATTGACGGCGGGGAAGGGAAGCTGCTGTATCGCGGCTACAACATCCATGACCTCGCAGAGAAATCCACCTTTGAAGAGGTGGTGTACCTACTTCTGTACGGAAGCCTGCCAAGCCAACCGCAGCTTGATGAGTTGGATGCATCCTTAAAATCCTCTCGGTCCATCCCGGAGGAGGTCTATCAGATTATTGAGGTAACAAAGGCCGGGCATCCCATGGATGTTCTCCGCACGGCTGTCTCTGCATTGGCATCCTTCGATCCTGAGGTAGAGGACAACTCTCCTGAGGCCGTTCTTCGGAAAGGAATTCGCCTCACCTCCCAGACCGCAACGATTATTTGCGCCAACCATAGGATTCGCCAGGGGAAGCAACCAATAGCGCCTAGCGCCACACTGAGCCACTCCGCCAACTTCCTCTACATGATGCGTGGCGAAGTACCGGACGACGACGAAGCCAAGTTGATGGATGTGGACTTCATCCTCCACGCGGAGCATGGTGCAAACGCATCGGCATTCGCCTCCAGGGTGACAGCGTCCACGCTCGCTGACCTACATGCAGCGGTGGTTACGGGCATCGGCACACTCAAGGGCCCACTCCACGGCGGCGCGGCAGAGTCTGTCATGGCGATGGCTGAGGAGATAGGCGACCCTTCCCAAGCATCGGCATACGCCAAGAGGGTTCTTGATGGCCACGGACGCATCATGGGTTTCGGCCACCGGGTGTACCGCGCGGAAGACCCCAGAGCACAGCATCTCCGTGAACGATCAAAGGCCCTGGGTGAGAAGCTTGGGCAGCCCAAGTGGATCCAGATTCTGGATGCGTTGGTTGAGGCGATGGCCCCGTATCGGGCCAAGGGCATCCACGTCAACGTGGACTTCTTCGCCGGATCCATCTACCAGCTCATGGGCATCCCTGAAGAGATGTTCATCCCCATCTTCGCTCTGGGACGCATCCCAGGGTGGACACTGCAGGTTCTGGAGCAGTACGAGAACAACATCCTTATCCGCCCGCTCCTGTACTATGAAGGACCGATGGACTTGGAGTACGTGCCCATGGAAGCGCGCTCCTAGTCAACATAACTAGAACAAGTGAGAGAGGCCTGTGGGCAACCAGGGGCCTCTCTTTTTATGGCCCTGAAGGTGCGTGGATGGGCCAAGCTCCCGACTGCTTCAGTCGAGGCCTCTCTTGGACGCGTCTGTGATTTGTAGCAGCATTAGGGTTGACGTAACGAAAATGAATCTCGGCGAAAATCCATTTCTAATGTTACATAACGCAAAACAGGGTAGTTCGCATAAATTAGTAATTAGTAGCTAATACATCGACATAACCCATTATATTATGTAAATAACTTTTTGTGTAAATTACATAATATATATAGTGCGAACTAATCGGTGAATCTAAGACTCAGGTTTGAGACTAGATATTTGCCAGCATAGCTTGAAGGCTTCTTACTTCAATATCTACCATTTCATGTTGTCCTGTCTCGAGCCCCAACTGAATTCCATAGAACGGTACCGCCTGGGAGTAAAAACGTATACGCTGACTGAATGTTGGGTCCACCACGCCTTGGTAGAAGCCGAGAACCATCTCGGTGAAAGAACTACTTCGAACAGGGAATTCATTAACGAAGTCAATCGCAGGATCGCCAATACTGGAGTCGCTCCAATCAATGACTCCAGTCAGTTCTCCACGATTAGGATCCCAGAGTATGCTTTCTCCACTAAGGTCTCGGTGTACGAGAACAGGCGCAAAGCGAAAATTATCTTGATTGCCAAGGAAGGTTTCCCACAACGCTACAATCTTTAAACTCTGAGGCGGTTTAATCAACGAAAACACGTGCGGACTGACTTTGGTATACAAGTCTTTGTATTCCTGTCTCCAGGATGCAGGGGTTCCATTGGAGACTCCCAGATTGACAGCACGCCGTACAGAGAAACGATGGAGACTTGTAAGAAAATCCCCAAGTTGCTTAGCTATAAGGTGATGTCCGTCTCCTCTATGAAGGAGGAAGGGTTCACCTGGAATTCGAGGATAACCAACAAACACTGGACTCTGATCTTTGGGACTTCTGGCTATATATTCCAAATTCGGGATAGGTAAGGGCAAGACTTTTGCTAACTGCGGTAGTAAGCGGACATCAGTGGCCAATCTCTGGAGGACATCAGGCCGTCTGGGGAATCGAAAAATAAGGGATTTGTTAAACTCAAGGACATAGTTGTCCCACCCGTCATCAATAGACACGGCAGATGTTACAGCTAGTTCTGGGAAAGTATAGTGAAGAGCCTGAAGACACGCTTCCCGCCCTTGCCCACCTGGAAGCTCCATATATTGCCCCTAGCCCGGATGGGGAGATACGTGTCCTAGCCGACGAAGTGTACACCTTGCTCGCTGGTCGTCTCGCTGCCCGTGATCTCGTGCAATCGTTCCAGAATGGCTGTCTGTAACAGCTCCACGCCCCAGCCCTTCTCTGCTGAGATCATGACTCCGCCCTCAGCACTTTCACCCAACGCCGATAGATCCGGGGCGGACGAATTTTCGTCGCTCATTGCCAGATCCATCTTGTTCAGGACCAACAACCGGGGCTTGTCCAGCATCTTGAGTTGCTTCAATGTGTCCTCCACCACCTGGATGTGGTCGGAGGCGTTGCGATGACTTATGTCTACAACGTGGAGCAGCAGGTCGGCCTCGGACAGCTCTTCCAGCGTGGCGCGGAACGCAGCAACAAGAGCGTGGGGTAGCTTGTGGATGAATCCCACGGTGTCCGTCAAAAGCGCGCGGGTTCCATCTGGCATATACATCTGTCGTGTGATCGGGTCCAGGGTGGTGAAGGGTTTGGACTCAGCTTCAACGCCCGCTTTGACAAGGGAATTGAAGAGGGTGCTCTTGCCAGCGTTGGTATAACCCACCAAGGACACTACAGGGACTCGTGATGTCTCCCTGCGACTGCGATGGCGTGATCGATGGGCTATGACGTCTGCCAACTCACGCTTGAGCTTGCTAATCCTCCCTCGAGCCAATCGACGGTCAGTTTCAAGCTGGGACTCTCCGGGGCCTCTGGTGCCGATGCCACCGCCCAGACGTTCCAAGTGAGACCACTGCCCTGAGAGCCTGGGCAAGAGGTATACGCTTTGAGCGAGGTCCACTTGCAAGACACCCTCTTTGGTGCGAGCCCTGTCCGCAAAGATGTCCAGGATGAGGGCGCTGCGGTCCAGGACTTTGACTTCCAGTTCTCTCTCAAGGTTCCGTTGCTGTGCGGGCGTGAGTTCATCGTTGAACACGACCGCGGTGTAGCCAACCTTCTCGCCGATCTCTTTCAGCTCGCCTATCTTTCCGTGGCCCATGTACACAGAGGTTGGCCGGTCAACGGATTGCGTGACCTCTTCCACCACCTCGCCGCCAGCACTGTGAACCAGTTGCACAAGTTCGCTCATGGTGTCAGCCAACTCCCAACGACCGCTGCGGTCTCCTTTGAGAGAAATGCCCGCCACCACCACACGTTCTCGGTCCGGTTTAGTGGAAATCGTGCTTTCTGTAGAGGCTTTAACTCTAATTCTAGTCAGGGATCTCTCCTGTTCTAAAGGGCGATGTGGGTTCAGGGTTATGTCGTTATGTGAACCTAATATACTTCGAGCCTATTCGATTCTACTACCGACGGCAAGCTCTGGCACCGGCGCAGCAGGCGGATGAGCAAGGAGAGCGGCGATTGCGCACGTTATGGGCATGACCAGGAATACCAGGATGACTGTGGAATAGGAGCCTGCCAAATCGAACGCGATGCCGAAAGGTAGCGGCCCCAATGCAGCAGCAGCAACCATGCCGGCTGTAGCGATACCCCGTATGCTGCCGATGTGGGCTCTGCCGTAGTAGTTGGGCCAAATGACGGCGGTGGTGGTCATGGTGAAGCCCGCGCTGAAGCCTAACAGCCCACCGAATGCGTAAGCCTGCCAATCGGCATCGATGGTGAGTGCCCAGAGCATGGCAATGGCTAACCCAAGCTGGCTCACTGCCAGGAGATAGCGATTGGGGATCTTGTCCGATAGATACCCTGATATGAACATGGACGACAACGCCAGAGGCGCCATGATGCTGAGTGTCACTGCCGCTGCACCATCCCCAACGCCTCTCGTCTCAAAGAAGGAGATCAAATGGAAAACCAGGGCTGTGCCTATCAATGACTGCGATGACCCCGCATAGAGGAGCAGCCAGAAACTCCGCGTGTGCATTGCTTGTTTAAGGGTGAACCCCTCGCTGCTTGCCACCGTGGCATTGCCCCCCCCGGAATCGTTAGGCGTTGTCTCTATCGGTCGATCGCCGTCCGGTAGCACTCCAATCGACTCAGGGCTCCGCCGAATCAGGAAGACTGCAACGGGCAGAACGATGACCCAAACGATTATCGCCAGGGCTATCCATGCCCATCGCCATCCGAAATCATCGACAAAGAAATGAATCAGCAAGGGGAACGATATCTGGCCGCCAGCACTACCCAACGCAGTCAATGCCGTTGCTCTGCCTCGCATTCTGACGAACCACATGGCCACCATCGTGGTGGAGATGAGCACCATAGAGCCCTGCCCCAACGTGCGGATGGCAGCGTAGCCAATATAGAGTTGAATGGGGTGGTTAACGGTGCTCATCCAGACCAAAGCAATGCCGAAAAGGGTTCCAACAACGGCCATCATGACGCGCGCGCCGTACCTATCCAGCATGCGACCCACGAACACGACCAACACGGCAGCGGTCAGCGAACCTGCAGTGTACAGACCTGAAGCCATGGTACGGGACCAACCCAACTCTTCCAACATGGGGTCAAGGAACACGGAGGCTGAGAAGGTCTGGCCGGGTCCTGATGCGAACATCCCCAGGGTTGCAGACGCAAGGATGACCCATCCATAGAAGAAGGGTATTCGGGAGGGTAGTCCTGATAGGCCGGATCGAGGGGTTTTAGGTGTGGGAGGTGCCATAGGTAGAGTATAGCTGTCAGAAGGAATTCTGACGACGTTTGGCCAGGGTGTGAGCTCTTCATCAGGAACTGGCAGGTCTTATGGGTCCAGGGTTTACCCTGCCGTTGGCACCTTCCAGGTCTCCAACCGACGCACTCCCTCTTCCAAATCCTCGTCGGACAGTGTGAGGGAGAGCCGGATGTAGCCCTCGCCGAACTTGCCGTAGCCTGTGCCCGGTGTGACTACCATGTCCAATTCGTCCAGAATCGCTGTGGCGAAGGACGACGCTGTGAACCCCGCTGGCACTGGCGCCCATACGTAGAGGCTCGCCTTTGGAGGCTCTACGTTCAGCCCAAGACCATTGAGGGCGCTGATGACCTTATCGCGACGCGTCTGATAGTGGGCGTTACGCTCGTCCAAGTACGATTGTGGTGTCTCCATCGCACGGATGCCCATCTGCTGCACCGCCTGGGAAACGCCGGAGTCCAGGTTGGACTTCACCAGGAACAACGCCCGTACCAGGTCTGCGTTGCCTACGGCCATACCCACGCGCCAGCCGGTCATGTTGTAGCTCTTGGAGAGGGAATGGAACTCCAGGCAGATGTCCTTCGCGCCAGGGATCTCTAAGGCAGACACCGGTTTGTAGCCATCAAAGGCCACTTCGGTGTAGCAGGCGTCGTGCAGGAGCGCGATGTCATTGCGCTTGCAGTAGGACACGGCACGATCGAAGAAATCCAGGTCCGCAACAGCCCCCGTTGGGTTGTTGGGATAATTCAGCCACATGACCTGGGCCTTCTCAGCCACACCGGCGGGGATGGCGTCCAGGTCCGGCAGCCAGCCACCCTCTTCGTTCAGCGGCATCCAGTAGGGCTCGGCACCTGCGAACAGCGTGCCTACGTTGTACACGGGATAGGACGGGTCAGGTTGCAGCGCGACATCGCCAGGCTCCAGCAGCCCCAGCGCGATGTGTCCGATGCCTTCCTTCGCGCCGATGAGTGACAAGACCTCGGTCTTAGCGTCCAGCCCGACGCCGAAGCGCTTCTCATACCAACCAGCAACAGCCTCACGGAACTCGGGTAGGCCTTCCGTCTCCGGGTAGCGATGGTTCGGCCTATCGTGGGACGCCTCAGCCAATCTTTCGAGAATCGGGTCAGGCGTCGCGAGGTCAGGGTCGCCGATGCCGAAGCTGACGACACGCTTGCCCTCTGCCTTCTTAGCCGCGATGCGACGGGATATCTCAACGAAGAGGTACGGGGAAAGCTGCTGGACGCGCTGGGTGAATTTCATAGTCATTCCTTCGAAGATTGGGGATGGGAATTATTGGGTCTATTCCGGCCACTCGCCCTCGTAGACAAGCTCCACGGGACCTTCCAGGTACACATCGCCCTGGCCGTCCCAGTTAAGTGAGAGGGTGCCGCCAGGAAGTGTTATGTCAACATTATCGTCGGTGTAACCATGTAGTCGCGCTGCCACTGCAATGGCGCATGCTCCACTGCCACATGCCAACGTCAGGCCTGCGCCGCGCTCCCACACTCGCGCTGTCAGGTGGGTGCGGTCTACCACGTTCACCACCTCGAAATTCACTCTATTGGGAAAGAGCGCATGGTGTTCCACCATAGGGCCGAAGTCAGCCAACGCCAACTCATCCACCGGCGTGTCAGTGAACGTTACCGCGTGGGGGTTGCCCATGGATACGCCTGTTACAGAAAATGAATGACCTGGTACTGCGACGGGCCAATCGAAAACGATCTCTTCCGGGTTGAAGAACTCCGCGCCCTTGCCGGTAGACCGTTGAGCCGTGGAGTGGCCTAAGCCGATAGGGACCAACCGTTGGGAAGGGTCTACAGGCACGTCTTCAGGCACCAGAATGGGAGCGCCCTGGTTCACGCGAGCGCGCACTACTTTTTTGCCTTCCATGATGGGCTGAACCTCAAGGACGCCGATCATGGTCTCAGCCTTGAACTTGCCATCGGTCAATGTGACGAGGCCGCGCTCAACAGCGAACTTGGTGAAGCACCGGATACCGTTGCCGCACATCTCGGCCTCTGAGCCGTCAGGGTTGAACATGCGCATCCGCAGGTCACCCTTTTCTGAAGGCAACACCAGAAGCAGCCCATCGGAGCCGACACCGAAATGCCGGTCGCCCATTGCGACTGACAGCGCACCCCAATCACGATCCAACCCGTGGGCATCGATAACGACGAAATCGTTTCCCGCGCCGTGCATTTTGGCGAATTTCATTACGGTCTCCCAAAGTACTCTGGCCTGCCCTCAGTGTAGTAGCCATTCCATACCAGGGCAAGGGCGATGGTAGAGCCGTGGATGGAGAAGGTCATCCTCTACTACTACTATCCGCACCTGATGGAAGGTGAAGAAAGTATCGTGCGGCGGATGGGTATGCTGCTTGTGGCTTGCGAGAACTTTGAGGCTTACAACAACGCTCGCAGAGGACGTGATTACTACGGCAGGGACCGTGAGACCATGAAGGATGCGTTCACCACGTTGGAGTCGTTTCAGCAGCGAGGACTGGTAGACGCTGACATCATCGCCTCCTTGGCGTGCGTGGCGGCCTCTGGTGCGGTGGATGCGATTGTGCAGGAGGCCCGTGAGAAGCCTTCCAGTGAACCGCTGCCGGAAGAAGATAAAACATTCTTGGAGTCGCTCTGCAAGGCGAACAGCTAACTACCTACCCCTTTAGGACTCATGTAGCGGTGAGGTGACAGGAATGTGGGATAAATTTGTCGATACGATTACCGTTATTTGGTTGGGAATGTTCTTTGTTGACCTAATGGGCCCCTCCACCAGAGTCTCTGACATCATTTTGTTGTCGATGTTGCCCATTTATGTATTTGATTTAGGCGTGAAGTACAGACGAGCAGAGAATGCTAAAGATTTCTTTCAGCACCACTGGCTTTCAGTATTGATGGTGATTCCCTACATCCGCATTTTGCGCGCGGCGAGGATGCTTCGGGTACTACGCATGATCAGATTTACAAGAACTGTCCGTGTCGGTAGGAATCCTGGAGGATTGAAACTACTTGGCGCTTCAAGGAGAATCAAGCGATTGAGGAGAAGAATATCAATTTGGAATCCTCGTACTTCATAACAGAGCGTCAATCCATCCCCTCACAGGTGCTTCTGCCTCGCCCGCACACTCATCGCCAATGACCAGCCAGTTGATCCGAGGGTCCGTTGCTTTGAACCAGGTGTACTGGTTCCTCGCCAACCGATGATGCGCCACCTTGATGAGTCGCGTAGCCTCTTCCAGCGGCAATTCCCCTGCCAGGTGCTGCACCAACTCCCGGTACCCCATGCTGGACAACGCCGGCAAGTCCGCCGCATAGCCTTTGGCCAGGAGTGAATGCACTTCCTCAATCCACCCCGCAGCGATCATCCTGTCCACGCGCTCATCGATGCGATGGTGAAGATCTGCCCGCGTTGGCGTGGCCAACCCAAGAATGTAGGTGTCATAGGGCGGCGTTTGTTTTCGAGGCGCATCGTTCGTCGGCCCGGTGGCTTCTGCTACCTCGATGGCTCGGATCACTCGACGGGGGTTACGTCTATCGACACGTGCTGCTGCCGTGGGATCGAGGGCTTCCAACCGTGTGGCCAATGCCTCAACGCCGTCGCTGGTCAGCAGCGTTTCCAGCCGCTCCCTCAGTGCCGGGTTCGGTGGCACCCGTGGAGCTGTCCAACCCTGTACAAGTCCGTTGATGTACTGCCCTGTGCCTCCGACCAGGATAGGTAGGCCGTGCCTGGCATGAATATCCTTGATCGTCTGTGTTGCCAGAGGCAGGAACTGGGCCAGGCTAAACCCATCGGAGGGGTCAGAAATTCCGTAGAGGTGATGGGGGATTGTGGTGCGGTTGGCGTCGGAGGGTGCTGCTGTACCAATCTCCATGCCTCGATAGACCTGACGGCTGTCACCGTTGATGATCTCGCCCTTATAGCTGACTGCGAGTCGCATCGCGAGGTTGCTTTTGCCCACGGCGGTAGGCCCAACGATGACCAGTAGAGGGGCGTTCGTCTTTGGTGAAGTGTTCAAAATGTAGGCCTGGTGTCCATCATTCGGATGGAGGGGTTTCAGGCTCAGAGTCGTCGCTGTTCGCAAGGGGCTTCCACGTCGCCTTATCGATTTCTTGGAGGAAGGCGTAGTAGGTGGAGTTGGCGACTGCTCTGACCTCGACTGCCCCCGTCTCGACGATCTTTTGAAGAGCGATGTCCAGATGCGAGGTGTCGATATAGGTCCCTGGGTCGGCAACCCCGAACTGCTGGTACAACTCTTCCTCGGCGTAGGCTGTTTCCTGGTGCTCACTGAGGAAGTCGTAGAGGGCGACCATCAGCGATTCGATACCGCCGTCGATTCCCATCTCGAACTGTAGTTTGGTGATGGGCATGGCTTCTTCTCCGCTCCTATCGTTTAGGAAACGCCTTTGACCTTCACAACAGTCTTGATGATCTGCGTGAAGTCATCGACTTTGAGGCTTGCGCCTCCCACCAGCGCGCCATGGATGCATGCCTGTTCCACGAATCCCTGCACGGAATCAGGGGTCACGCTTCCACCATAGAGGAGCGGCACCTCCAGCGCGGCGGGTTCTCCGTAGAGCGATATCAGGCAACGCTGAATGACGCCTTCCATGATCTCAGCGGCCAACTCAGGGGTAGCTGGGACTCCCGTGCCTATGGCCCAGACAGGCTCGTAAGCAACTACCAGGTTGCCAGCTTTTTCGACGCCGTCCAGGGCCTTGGTGATTTGCTTCTCTATAATTGACTCTGCTGCACCCGCCTCACGCTGGGCCAGGGTCTCACCAACGCAGATGATGGGCTTCAATCCCACCTTGAGGGCTGCCTCTACTTTCAGGTTCACACTCTCATCGGTCTCGCCATAGAGCGCTCGACGCTCCGAGTGTCCAAGGATTACGTAGTCGCACAGTTCAGCAACCATGTTGGGGGCCACCTCTCCGGTGAACGCGCCCTTCTCCTGGTAGTTCATGTTCTGTGCGCCTATGCCTATTGATGAACCTGCAACGGCCTCTCTAACCAATGTGAGGTAAGGGAAGGGTGGGCAGAGGACACGGTCTATCCCTTTCATATCGCCTATAGATGCCTTGAGGGCATTCGCCAGGGATGCAGCCTCTGCCAGTGATGTATTCATCTTCCAGTTGCCAGCCACGGTAGGTCGCGCCATGTTGTCTCCAAATTGTCTGGATGGGAATTAAGGAAAGCCCTGGCTATGGCCCGAACTTGGTAAGCTTATCTGCGTGGGACATTGCTTGGAGCATGATGTGTTCGGCCTGGAATCGTCCGAGCGACCCGGTACCCAGCACACGCTCGCTGAAACACTCGACGCCCTCACCCAGGGTTAGTTTGGAGTGCAGCAAAAAGGGCACCGGATGCCAGGAGTGGCTTGCCATGATGGCCGGAGTAGCGTGGTCGCCGACAACCATGAACACGTCTGGCTTCATATCCAGCAATGCCGGGATGTGGCGGTCAAGCTCTTCCAGGGTGCGTACCTTGGCATCAAAGTCGCCGTCTTCACCTGCAGTATCGGCCGGCTTGTAGTGGATGTAGAAGAAATCATGCTCGTCCCAATGCTCTCGCATGGTCTCAACCTCTTCTTCAAAGGTTGTTCCAGTTGGAATCACCTTCATACCGAGAAGGCTGGCCAATCCTCGATACATCGGGTAAGCCGCAATGGCCGCAGGAGTCAGGAGATAGCGGTCATTCATGGAGGGCAGGGTTGGCAGGATGGAGAACCCTCGCAGGGTTAGCATGTTGGCTTTGGGCTGCTCCGCCAGGATTTGTTGGGCCTCTGTGACGAAGGCGTTGACCGCGTCAGCCGTCAGTGCACCTGCACTTGTAATCGGTTTGACGGTCAGTGGCTTTTCACCGACTCGCTGAGGGTCGGTCTCCGTAATCTGATCGCTGAGGCCTATGCCCGAGAGTTTCAGCACGAACCTGTAGTCCTTCACCGGATGGACGGATGCCTTGACGCCGGGGACATCGATCTTGTCGAGCATCTCTACCAGCGGGGCGCTCTCCTCTGAGGAGATGCGACCAGCTCGGCGGTCGATAATGGTTCCGGAGCTGTCGACCGTACAGAAGTTGCCACGAGCCGCCACATCGCCGGGCTCCAGGGCCACGCCGACACCCAACGCCTCAAGCACGCCTCGACCGATGAGGTACTTGACCGGATCGTAGCCGAAGAGGCCAAGGTGTCCTGGCCCGCTCCCCGGTGCGATTCCTGGTAGCACGGGGATGGTGAGGCCGGTGGCACTCATGCCAGCCAGCTTATCCAGGTTGGGGATGTTTGCCGTCTCAAGCTCGGACTTGCGGGTGTCCGGATGGGCCAATCCGCCAAGGCCGTCTGACACCAACATCACAATCTTGGATGGAGTCTTGGTAACGATGTCTGCGAGGGCAGGGAAATCTATCATGGTTAACGTTGTTCTCCTGCTATTTGTCCATCAATGCGGCTACCCCTGGCAGCACTTTGCCTTCAAAGAACTCCAGCGATGCGCCTCCGCCCGTGGATACGTGGGTCATCTTATCAGCCAGCCCCAGTTCGGCCACCGCTTCTGCTGTGGAGCCTCCACCAACAATAGTAACAGCGTCTTCCATGGATGCTAAGGCCTGGCCCAGTGCGCGAGTCCCTTGGGAGAAGGCTGGGAACTCAAAGACACCCATTGGTCCGTTCCACAGGATCGTCTTGCAATCCTCTAACTCGCTGATGAAGGTTGAGCTTGCTTCCGGGCCGATGTCCATGATACGCCAGCCATCGGGGATTTCCATGGCATCGACTACTTGCGTTGGCGAGTCTGCGCTGAATTCGCTGGCCACTACCACGTCTTGTGGGAGCACAAGGTCAACCGTCCAGTGCATGCACCGGGTTATTACCTCTTGCGCGAACTCTACGCGTTCCTCCTCTAGGAGCGAGTCGCCAACGGATGCTCCCATGGCCTTGATGAATGTGGCTGCCATGCCGCCGCCGATGACCAACTTGTCCACTTTACCCAGCAGGTTTTCCAGCACTGCGATCTTGTCACTGACCTTGGCTCCACCCATGACGGCCACAAGTGGCTTGCGGGGGTTAGTCAACACGCCGCCTAGCATCTCCAATTCCCGCTGCATGAGGAATCCGCTCACGGCCGGGAGATAGCTGGCAACGCCTACTGTTGACGCGTGAGCGCGGTGGGCTGTCCCAAAGGCATCGTTGACGTATACATCTGCCAGACTCGCCAATTCTTTGGCAAAGGCGGGGTCGTTCTTCTCTTCGCCGGGATGGAAGCGTACGTTTTCCAGCAGCAACACATCGCCAGGGGAAAGAGCCTCAACGGCAGCCACTGCCACAGGGCCGATGCACTCCCGCACGTAGGCTACCGACGCTCCGAGTACTAGTTCTAATCCCTTGGCGATGGGGGCAAGTCGTGCGCCTTCGTCTACCGCGCCGTTAGGTCGACCGAAGTGGGAGCACAGGATGACTTTCGCCCCTTGCTCTCGTAGGTGCTGGATGGTCGGTAGCGCCGCCCGAATCCGGTTGTCATCGTTGATGGACCCGCCGGTCATAGGAACATTGAAGTCCACACGCACAAGCACGCGCTTCCCGTGGACATCGATGTCATTCAGTGTCTGTTTTGGCATGGTAGTGGGTTAGGTTCCTGTCGTTCCCTGTTGGATGAGGTGCGCGCCGAACGCTACTAGCTCATCGAGAGCTGCCGATGGTACTCCGGCGTCCTCGAGCGATGCTCGGTATGCAGCACTGGCTGACTCCGCCGCCTCAATGCAGTGGGTACGCGCTCCAGCCTCTTCAAGCAGTTCCGCCAACCGTGGCATATCCTGGGGATCCATCACGCGGGTCATGAACAATGTGCCAATCTCTCGCTTCACGGCCACAGGCGCGGTTTCGATTGTGTGGATTATCGGAAGGCTCTTCCGAACAATGGTCAGCGGAGCGTCATCGGGAGTTACATTCCAGAGCTCATTTATGTCACCCTGGAGGTGCTGAGCCAGACCCAGTTTGCGTCCGGCTTGCCTGCAGTGCTCCTGTACCGTTTCATCCGCCCCGGCAATCAATGCACCGAGTTGTGCTGCGCAGCCCATCAGCGCCCCGGCCCGACGTTCGGCCATCTCAAGGTATGTGCTCTGGCTGACTGCTAACTGCCCTTGGATCTGCAGGTCCTGGTGCTGCCCCTCGAACAGATCCAGCGATGCAGCGTCCATTACCTTTGTGGCAGCAAGCACCTGTTCGGTGGAAACGCCGTGGTTGACCATGCTGAACAGCGATAGCCGAGCCAGTACATGGAGTGCATCGCCCGCGTTAATCGCCTGTGCTGGACCCCAGACCCACCACACGCTGGGGCGAGGTCCGTGATCCGGGGTGCCGTCCTGAATATCGTCATGGACACAGGTGAACTGGTAGAGCAACTCCACCGCTACTGCTGCGGGCATGGCGCTCTCTACACTTCCACCCAAAGCCTCGCAGATACCAAGGGTGAGTGTGGGATACGCTCGCGCCATCGATGGTGTTACCGAGTTTCCAGTCTCGTCTACCCAACCCATCTGGTATTCCATCATGCGATAGAGCGGGTCTTTCCGGCCCTCCACCGTTTCTTGGAGCGTGGCCTCCACGGCATCGTGATATCGTGTAATCAGGTCAGGCAGCGTCATGCGTTTTGCCCCGCAGTCTCGCCTACGCCAATAGGGCCACCGTATAAGCGCTGAAGGTCTTCGATAGATACGGTTCCCTGGCGCAACACCCGTGGATGCTCACCAGTTATGTCTACAACCGTGGATGAGCGACCTGTTGGTGCTGGACCACCTTCAAGGATCATGTCTACAGCATCGCCAAGTTGACTGCGGACTTCGTCTGCTGATGTTGATTCCGCTCCGCCACTGCGGTTTGCGCTGGTGCCGGTGATTGGCCTGCCGAGTTGTAGAGCAAGCTCTCTGGGTATGGGATGATCCGGCAAGCGGACGGCTACTTTCCAGCCCCGGGCGGTCACCAGTGCAGGAACGTTAGGGCCTACCGGAAGGACCAAGGTCAGCCCGCCAGGCCAGAAGGCCTCTGCAAACTTCCACGCTGAGTCCGGCACGGTTTCGACGACCGATGAAAGCTGATTGTGTTCACCGATTAGCAACGGAAGGGGCATGCCCTGGGGTCGACCCTTCGCCTCGAAAACGCGTTCTACGGCGGCCTCGTTCAGCGCGTCAGCACCCAGGCCATAGAGCGTGTCAGTGGGGTATGCCACCAGCCCACCGTTCCGTAATATTGCAACAGCGGTTTCTATAGAGTTTGTATTTGCATGTGACGTCACAAATAAGCTCCGATGGTGGGTTGCGTCTGACGGCATGAGTATAGCATGCGGGGACACGACCTAACGCCATTTCCACCATCGGATTACAAGGCCAGGAATACCGTTCCCGCCACTGTGCATAAGATGCCTATGACCACTGAGAGGCTGAAGACTTCCAGATGACGGTTGACCAGGAAAGAGAACACCAGGACGAAGACCGGCACCGTGCGCATCAGAGGCACTACGACCGTCACCGGGGCGATGGCCAGCGCCAAGTATCGACTCAACTGGGCGGAGAAGGTGAGCAGCGAACTCAGTGCGAACCAGCGGATGGCCGGTTTGGGTGTCTGTCGTACGGCGGTTATCTGCTTGGTCAGGATCACTATCGGGGCAAGGACGAGGCCTGCTGCTAGATAGCTAAGCATCCCACCGGCTAGGCCCAGACCTGTGCCTGCCAGCACTGACCTCGCCAATCCGTCACCAGCACTGAATGCAAGCACGGCCAGCAATCCGTACAGAGTGCCCTCTTTAGCCCGCGTTTGCACTGTTCCCGGAACCTGTGTAGCGCGAGCACGGCTCACCAGTACCAGGCCCGGCCCAATCATGATGAAGACAAGCGCGATAGATATGGCTACGGTCATGCTCTCATTCAGGAATGACAACCCAACAATCACGCTGGCCGGGACTTGGAGGGCTTGCACCAGTTCCGCCTGGTTGGCTCCCAGACAACCGATGGAGCGGTAGAAGCAGTAGCGGCCAATCACCAGCTGAAACACACCGATTGCCGCCAGGCTGAGCAAATCTTGCCAGGGCAGGCCGGAGAGTCGAGAGAACTGGCCCATGATGCCAACAGCTATGAGGAACAGCGGCATACCAATCAAGACCGTTAGGAATGTGCCGGTCAATGGAGATCCGGTCAACACGCCCCTGCGAACGGTTATTGCTGTAGCTCCCAGACTGCCAGCGGAAACCAAAGCGAGAGCAAAGCCAAGCATAGGGTGACCTCCCAAAAGTGGTGTGGAAACTTGCAATGCCTGTTAGGGGATGCTAGATGGGTGTTCGCTTGTTCGAGGGTTGAAGTGCCTTCATAAACCGATGTCGCAACGCTACTTGCTGGACATCTTCCGGTAGGCCCGGCACAGGTGTTACCTCAGCTAATTCCGTAGCTGAGGTTTGGAGTTGTTCCTGAAAGGATAAGGCGCTCGCCTCGATTTGGGCGTTGGGGAATTCCTGGCGAAGGGTGGAAGCCAGTTCATCAGCTGAGTGGCCAAAGAGCAGCGCACACAGCCCGTGGGTGGAGGTCGCTGCAGCAACCCAACCCTCGTTATACGGTGCACAAGCATAATTGATGGCCGTCCCCTCGCCACCACGATGGTACTCGCCCGGTGTCATTCCCAAGAGCGAGTGGGTATCGCTGTATAGCTGGGAGCTTGAGCCATAACCTGCCTGATACAGGGCGTCCGTAACAATGTTGCCACTCTGTAACAACGATTTGAACCGTTGAAGTCGCAGTGCCCCGGCGTACTCCTGGAACGTGACGTCAAGAGTCCGCTTGAACGCCCGTTGCACCGTCCGTGGCCCAACACCAATGCGCTGACAGATAGCGGTCAACGTGTGAGCCCCCTCCAAGTCCTGCTCCAGCAACGTGCATACCAGCTGAACCATCCTCACCGGTCCGGGAGGAGCAACATCGTTCGGTTTGCATCGCAGGCAGGCCCGGAACCCGGCGTCTTCCGCCGCATTGGTCACTGAGAAAAACCTGACCTGATTGCGCCGAGGGCGACGGCTTGGGCAAGATGGCCGGCAATAAATGCCAGTGGATCGGACGCCAAAGAAGAAGACACCGTCCCACAGCAGATCGCGTTCAAGCACAGCGTTCCACTGTAGTTGAACCTCTGCCCTCTCTGGAGATGTGATCTCTTTAATCGCCATTCCAACCCCTACCAAGAATCTATTGGTACTTTATCAACCTGAGAGGATTACCGCTATCGTAAACGCGTCGCCAAAGTGATGTTCATCGCCTGCATACCTAGGCGGAATCCATGACGGCCAAGTGAGGCAAATCAGCTTAAAAATCCCTAGACGGAGACTGCCCTTGAGTGATAGCCTCAAGGCATCAAAAAACAACGAATATCGTAAGGGGAATTGTGAGCAACAAGCCGTCATCTGATAGCAGAAGGGTTGCCACCAGCGGCGACTTGGAAGTCTCAACGTATCTTGAAATCGCCGAGGAAAAACTCGGCCAGTCCACAGGCCCCAGCGAAGCCCCCCGAGGCGCCGATGAAGCCGTGGTAGTGTTGGACTTCGGGTCGCAGTTCAGTCGCCTTATCGCTCGTAGATTGCGAGAGGCCCACGTCTATTGTGAGATATTCCCGCCGAACGTTGCTGAAGAACAACTTGCCCACCTGAACGTGAAGGGCTTCATCCTCTCCGGCGGCCCTTCCAGCGTCTTTGATGCTGACGCCCCTCAACTGCCATCTTTTGTGTTGTCCCGCGGCGTGCCCGTGCTTGGCATCTGCTACGGCATGCAACTGCTGGCCCATGCAATGGGCGGCGTGGTGACCGAAAGCGCGGAGCGGGAGTACGGCCACGCTGTGGTCCATCAGAACACTAACGGGCACCCCCTCTTTTCCGGTCTGGATGCCTCTATGCCCGTATGGATGAGCCATGCAGACAAGGTTATTGAGATGCCTCCGGGCTTCCAGTGCCTTGGCTACACGGAGAACTCTCCCGTGGCCATGATGGGCAATGATTCCGGCATCATCGGTCTGCAGTTCCATCCGGAAGTCGTGCACACGCCCTCGGGAAAGGAACTCATAGAGAACTTCCTCTACAAGGTCTGCGGCTGTCAGGGCCTCTGGACGCCGGGCAACTTCATCGACGAGAGTGTGGCCCGCATCAAGGAGCAGGTAGGGGACGGTCGGGTCATCTGTGCGCTATCTGGTGGCGTCGACTCTGCAATCACTGCCGCGCTGATTCACAAAGCAATAGGCGAACAGTTGACCTGCATCTTTGTAGACAACGGGCTACTGAGGCGGGAGGAGCCGGAACGGGTGGTGGACACCTTCCAGCGAGGGCTCGGCCTCAACCTCATCCATGTGAAAGCCACAGACCGGTTCCTGGATCAACTGAAAGGCGTAGTAGACCCTGAACAGAAGAGACGCAATATTGGCGAGACCTTTATTCGAGCGTTTGAGGACGTTGCTGAAGAGATTGAGGATGTGAAGTTCCTTGCTCAAGGCACGTTGTACCCCGATGTGATTGAGAGCACGTCTGCAGAGACCGGCGCCGCTGCCAAGATCAAGACGCACCACAACGTGGGCGGACTGCCGGCAGCTATGAAGCTATCGCTGGTGGAGCCACTGCGCTATCTCTTCAAGGACGAAGTACGCGACGTGGGCTTGGCCCTTGGACTGCCTGAGGAGATCGTGATGCGGCAGCCCTTCCCCGGGCCCGGTCTGGCCATCCGCATCATCGGCGAGGTCACCCCGGAGAAGCTAGAAGTGCTGCGTTCCTGTGATTGGATCGTCATGGACGAAATCAAGGGAGCGAACCTCTATCGACAGCTCTGGCAGAGCTTTGCAGTGCTGACGGACACCCGCAGCGTGGGCGTGATGGGCGACCATCGCACTTACGGCTTCCTGGCGGCGATCCGGGCAGTGACATCCGAGGATGCGATGACTGCCGACTGGGCGCGCTTGCCCTACGAAGTGCTGGCGAAGATATCCAGTCGCATCGTCAATGAGGTCCCGGAAGTTAACCGTGTTGTATATGACATCACATCCAAACCCCCTGGAACGATTGAGTGGGAATAGCAAATTCATAGCGACAGGAGATTTCCCGTTGGTTATGTTGGTATCTTGATGAAGGTGTTGGTCATAGGTGGCGGAGCCAGAGAACATGCGCTGGTGTGGAAGTTGAGTTCCAGCCCCCAGGTCACTGAGATATTCACGGCACCAGGCAACGCTGGCACAGCTATGCTGGGTACCAACCTGGATGTCTCGGCCACGGACGTTGAGGGTCTCCTATTCGCTGCCAAGTCCAACCACATTGACCTCACGATAGTAGGGCCGGAAACAGCGTTGGATGTCGGCGTAGTAGACCGGTTCCGTGCTGAAGGGCTTACCATTGCCGGCCCCACGCAGGCTGCCGCTCGCATTGAGACCTCCAAGGCCTTCGCCAAGGACTTGATGCTGAAGTACAACATACCCACAGGCAAAGCGGAGCTTTTCACAAGCTATGAAGACGCTATGCATTATGTACAGCGGGCGCCGATGCCCACGGTGGTGAAAGCGGACGGCCTGACTGCAGGTAAAGGCGTGACGGTGTGCCAGACCCGCGATGAAGCCCTTCTGGCGCTGCGAGATGCCATGGAGGATCAGGTCTTCGGTGCTTCCGGTGACCAGGTTCTGGTAGAGGAATGCCTGTTTGGGCAGGAGATCAGCGTCTTCACTTTCACAGACGGTGTGCACCTGAGCCCGCTTGTTGCAGCCTGCGACTACAAACGCATCGGCGATGGGGATAAAGGGCCGAACACGGGCGGCATGGGGAGCTACAGCCCTCCACGCGTGTGGGACGACGCTTTGGCTGAGCAGGTGATGATGGAGATCATGGCTCCAACGGTCAAGGCCCTGGCTGCTGAAGGCGCGCCATTTCAGGGTGTGCTGTACGGCGGCATCATTCTCACAGAAGAAGGCCCCAAGGTCATTGAGTTCAATGCCCGTTGGGGCGACCCGGAAACGCAGACGGTCCTGCCACGGTTGGAGTCTGACCTGGTGGATGCGTATCTGGCAACAATAAACGGCACAGTCGACCAGGCGACGATAGAGTGGACTGAAGAGGCGTGTGTGGGCGTGGTGGTGGTCTCTGGGGGGTACCCCGGTGATTACTCGACGGGTTTGCCTATCAAGGGTCTGGACGATATCGAAGAAGAGATTACGGTGTTCCACGCGGGGACGAGCTCTCAGGAGGGTGCGCCGATGACTTCTGGCGGACGGGTTCTGACCGTGACTGCCAAAGGCGATTCACTGGAGCAAGCGCGTGAACGTGCGTACAATAACGTCAGCCGCATAACCTTTGAAGGCGCGCAGTACCGTAGCGATATAGCAAAGTGACGATTAGAGAGGCTTGAACACATGACCATGCAAGGTATTCCTCGCTTAGAGGACCTGATTGCTGAGCAAAACAACCGGCAGTCGTTCCTGGACCAGGTTGGGGTGTATTTCATACGAGAGATCAACGATGTTGAGGCTGAGCGATTTGCAAAATCGCTCCTGGTGATCGCCACGCACCTCAAAGGCCACGCCAATCAACGGATTACGGTGTACATCAACTCCGGCGGGGGATCCGTAGGCGCTGGATTCGCCATGATGGAGATGATGTACAAGATCAAACGGGACTTCGGCATCCCGGTGGATACAGTGGTGCTGGGCTACGCCTACTCAATGGGTGCAATCATCGCCCAGGCCGGCGACAAGCGTTCTATGGGCTTCTTCTCCACCATGATGCTCCACGGGGGCACCTGGACGGTTTCAGGCGAGGATCAGAAGATTTTCACCGATTACCAAAAGCTGGCCACTATGTACCAACAGAAGATTGGGGAGCTGTTTCAGCGACGAAGCACACTCCATACGACACGTTGGTGGGCAAACTTCATCTATTCGGGTCGCGACCGTTTCCTCTCATCAGCTGAATGCTTGAAGCTGAACCTCGTGGACGAGATCTGCGAGTTTGAGCCCTGTTACATCCTGACACCGGACGATAAGTAGCCTCAATAGGCGTAAGGACGAGAAATGCAAGAAAAGCCGTTGGTTGGTGTCCTGGTAGGGAGCAAGACGGACGAACCGCTCATCCAGGACACGTTGAAGGTACTTACAGACATGGGTATAGCCCACGAGTTCAACGCGATGTCTGCGCACCGTGCCCCGCAACGTGTGGCGGACTACGTGTCTGCCGCTGAAGGGCGTGGCATAGAAGTAATCATCGCTGGCGCGGGTGGTTCAGCTGCCCTTCCGGGTGTTGTCGCTTCCTGGACGACTCTGCCGGTGATAGGCATTCCTCTGCCCACAAGCGACATGGATGGCATCGATTCACTCCATACCATTGTTCAAATGCCTCCAGGGGTCCCTGTGGCCTGTGTAGCTATAGGCGCGTGGGGTGCACGGAACGCTGCCTACCTGGCAGCCAGCATTCTGGGAATCAAGCATGCTGCTATCAAAAAGGCCTATTCGGACTACCGGGAAGGGCTTCGCAACGCATGACGGAGCAACGGGTAGCCCTCCTGGTGGACTTTGACGACACCGCGGCAGAGCAGAACGTTGCTGAGACGCTGTTGAAGGAGTTCGGAGGCGATGGTTGGCAGGGGTTCAGAGAGTCGTTCCGAAATGGAACCATGAATCTCCGTCATTACCAGGAAAAAGCCTTTAATGAGATCGAATCTTCGTTAGATGAGATGGGCACTGTCATAGCTGAGTTAGCTTGGTTGCGACCAGGATTTCAGGAATTGTATACGTATTGTTCATCAAATGAAATACAATTGTCTATCGTTACGAACGGTCTGGAATTCTACGTAGATTCACTGCTTAAAAAGGCGCAATTGCGGAATATCCCGTCATATTCTATCGACGTGACTGGCCAGCCCAAAAACCTTGAATACAGCTACCCCTATGCCACTGAAGAGTGTTGGGAATGGGGAAACTGCAAGTGTAAGGTGCTTTTCGAGCATCGCGCCGGTGGCACGAAGATTGTGTACGCGGGCGACGGCCGATCCGACCTCTGTGCCGCCCAGCAGGCCGACTACGTCTTCGCCCGGTCGACGCTTTTGGAGCATTGTCGGCAGCTCGGGCTTACCCACCAGGAGTTTACGGACTTCCATGACGTGCTTTTCGCTTTTCAGCAGGGTCTTCCCGGCATTTGGGAGCCGGAAGGCTAACCAAACCGGGACTCACCACTTGTGAGACTGGTTACGTGAAAAACGCGTAAAATCAAGGGGTTTGAAGGCCTCGCTCTGGCTGCAACTGCATGGTATGCTATTGCTTGTCTACAGCTAGTGTTTCGTAGGAGCGAATCGTGATCGAGCGGTACTCTCGCCCAGCAATGAAAAAGGTATGGTCGGATGACAATGCCTTCGAGTTGTGGTTGAAGGTAGAGATAGCGGCTTCCCAGGCCTGGTCGGACCTTGGCGTTGTGCCGAAAGAAGACATGGACCTCATTCGCCACGCAACGTTCAACCGCGCCACGTATGACAGGTGGTTTGACGAGACCAAACACGATGTCGTGTCCTTCACCCGGGCGATTTCTGAGACGCTGGGGCCAGAATCACGCTGGATTCACTACGGGTTGACCTCTAACGACGTCAAAGACACCGCCCTGGCCATGCAAATGACTGAGGCATGTGATTTGATTGACGCAGATGTAGTTGAGTTCATGGCTGTGCTGAATAAGCAGGCTATGACGTACAAAGACACCCCTTGCATTGGCCGCTCCCACGGTATCCACGCTGAACCAATGAGTTTTGGCCTGAAACTGGCACTGTGGTGGTCAGAGATGCAACGCAACCGTGACCGCATTGCCGGGGTACGGAGTCGCGTAGCCGTTGGCATGGTTTCCGGCCCTGTGGGAACGTATGCAGGCATCCCGCCAGAGATAGAAGCCTCTGTATGCCGCCAACTGGACCTGACGCCGGTGGCTGTGTCCAACCAGGTCATCCAGCGTGACCGCCATGCGGAGTTCGTACAGACCCTCGCCATAGTGGGTGCATCGCTAGAAAAGATCGCTACCGAAATCCGTGGACTGCAGCGCACAGAAGTGCGAGAGGTGCAGGAACCCTTTGGAGGGCCCGGATACGTGACCAAGGGCTCCTCTTCAATGCCGCACAAGCGTAACCCTGAACTGTCCGAGCGGGTATGCGGCCTGGCGAGGCTCGTTCGAGGCCACGCAGTGACTGCTCTGGACGATGTTGCTCTCTGGCACGAGCGGGACATCTCCCACTCATCGGCAGAGCGCATGATCCTGCCTGACTCATCGCTAGCCATCGATTACATGCTGAGCCTCATGACGGGCGTCATAGATGGAATGGTCGTGGATGCCAACAGGATGATGTACAACCTGGAGCTGACCAGAGGGCTGGTTTTCTCTCCCCGAGTCATGCTTGCGCTGGTAGAGGCTGGGATGGATCGCACTGAGGCGTACGAGCTGGTGCAGAAACACTCCATGAAATCCTGGGACACCGATGAGGACTTCCGAGACATCTTGAGGAAGGATGCTCAGGTAACGGGCGTTCTTGCAGGCGATGCCCTGGAGTCTCTGTTTGACTACAGTTACTACCTTAGCCACGTGGATTATATCTACAACAAGGTTGGGCTCAGCGGTTAGCGATTCTTGGAATAAAATTAGTTGATGTAGGCTGATAATGGAAACGATTGCAGAAACAAACCTTCCAAACCAGATCCATCGAGGGAAAGTCAGGGACACCTACGACATAGGGAATGGCCTTTTGCTGATGGTGGCCACAGACCGCATATCCGCGTTTGACGTGGTATTGCCCACAGCTATCCCGGAAAAGGGTGTGGTGCTCTCGCATATATCGGCATTCTGGTTCGCACGTACTACATCCATGTTGCCCAATCACTTCGTATGTATGGCGACGGACAAAGCCGCACTGGGAAACATCAGTCTTCCTGAGATGTCTGAAGGCATTGCTCGGAGAGGCACCGTGGTGAAGTGGGCCGAACGTCTTGACGTGGAGTGCATCGCACGGGGGTACATTACCGGTTCTGCATGGGCTGAGTACACCAAAAACGGCACCGTCCACGGCATGAAGATGCCGACGGGTCTGGTAGAAGGCGACAAGTTCCCGGAGCCTCTATTCACGCCGACGACCAAAGCTGAAGAGGGCCATGACATGCCGATGTCGCTCAAGGAGTTGGGTGACATGGTTGGCGAGGACATGGCGAAGCGGCTGGGCGAGAAAACGATAGAGATTTACTCCACGTCAGACGCATACGCTCGATCCAAGGGAATCATCATTGCAGACACCAAGCTGGAATTCGGACTGGTGAACGGTGAACTTACAGTCATCGATGAGTTGCTCACGCCGGACTCGAGTCGATTCTGGGACGCCGAAGGGTATGCCCCCGGCAAGAGCCAGCCGAACTACGACAAGCAGTTCGTCCGAGATGCGTTGACCACGATGGGTTGGGATCGGGAACCCCCGGCGCCTGAGCTATCGCAGGATGTAGTGGACAAGACCGTAGAACGATACAGTGAGGCATATTTGCGCCTCACCGGACAACAGGTACCTTAAAGGAGAACCATGGCCAGTAACAGAGGACGTAGAGTCAGCCAGACAGAGAAACGACGCGCAAGGCAAGGCAGAAGGCAACAGAAGAGCAGGGTCAAGGCCTATCTAGCTATGGGTGGCATGGGTCTTTTGGCCATCCTTATCATTGCCGGGCTAGCACTGCCTTCCTTTGGTGGCGGTGGCAGCACACACACAACCACTGAAACATTGTCAGACAGGCCTACGGGGGCTTCAGCGCCTGGGACGTTCTTTGCTGACCAGGGACGTGTCCATCTGGACATTGGAGAGCGCAATCCAGCTGACTACTACAACTCAACGCCACCAACCTCCGGCACCCATGCGCCGTCCTGGGTGGACTGTGGCGTTCACGATGAGCCCATAGAAGATGAATTCCAGGTCCACAACCTGGAGCATGGGTTTGTTCTCGTTCAGTACAACCCAGCAGTTGAAAACCTCGGTACTGAGTTGGAAGGCATTGTGCGACAGTTGGACCAGTGGCCCAACCACCTAATTTTGGCACCCTATCCTGATATGGAGACCTCCATCGCCCTGACGGCATGGCGTGTTGCCCAATTCATGGAGGTTGTATCTCCTTCGGAAATCGGGGCGTTCGCCACCGCGTACCGTGGACGTGGACCGGAAGCCAACACTCCCTCCTGCGGTGCGGGTGGTTTCATGGAGCAGGCAGGCTAACGCTAAGGACATCGGAGCAAAATGGATTATCTGGCCAAGATATATGTCACGTTGAAGCCAGCGGTGAACGACCCCCAGGGGGTGACAGTGCTGGGTGCGCTGAAGAACCTGGGGTTTTCCTCTCCGGCTAACGTGCGGGTAGGGAAGTACCTGGAAGTCTCGTTGGATGCGGAGTCTCAGGATGCAGCCAAGGCCCAAGTGGACGAGATGTGTCAGAAGCTTCTGGCGAATATCGTTACCGAGCAGTATCGATTCGACCTTGAGGAATCGCCTTCGAAGTAGCCTAGATCGAACCGTTTACGTGTAGAACCCCAGGTACCAGTCACCTATAGCAGCCTCAGTCAGCAACGTTACGATTGCTCCCCCTGCAAGGAACGGCCCAAAGGGTACGATGTCTTTCCGCGATCTCTTGTGTACCACTATCAGGTAGATCGAGATTACTCCCCCGCCAACAAACCCCAGGAGCAATGATCCAAACACGTCATGGAACCCCGTTGCTGCTCCAATGAGGGCTGCAAGCTGTACGTCTCCATAGCCCATTGCTTTCCCAAGGAATTTCGTTATCAGGTAAATCGATCCCATCATTCCGTACCCGGCCAAAGCCCCTGCCGCAGTCCGTATGTATGCCTCACCAATACTCCACTCACTGCCGGGGCCCCAAGGAAATAGTGCTAGCGCAATGATGGTTCCGGGGGCAACGAGGATGTACAGGATGTATTGAGTATCCAGGTCAATGATGGCAATAACTAGCAGAAGGCCGATGCTCACCAAGATGACTGCTGCTTCCACCGATAGACCGAACTTTGCCACGGCTACCGCGAACAGGACTGCAGTACCTGCCTCTATTATCGGCACACGCGTAGGGATACGAGCCGAGCAATAGCGACATTTCCCTCGCAACAGCAAGAAGCTCAAGACGGGGACATTGTCCCGTAACGCTATGGGATGCTTGCACGTAGGGCAGTGAGAGGAGGGGAACACGATTGACATCTCCTGAGTCAAACGGTCAGCGACAACGTTGAAGAAGGTGCCAAAAGACAGGCCAATGACAACGGCGTAGATAATGTTGGCGGCTTCAGTCGCAGAGAGGTCCAATCGTTATGCGCCAGAACCTGCATCAATCGCAACAACCATGTATCCCTGACCGCGAACGGTCTGAACACATTGTCCGCCCCAAGCCTTTGCTTTGAGGAGCTTGCGCCGGATGCGGTGCACACAGACGTCCACTACGTTGCCCTGGGCCACAAAGTCCGCCCCCCAAGCTCCGTGCAACAGTGTGTCCTGGTGTATCGGGATGCCGGGCTCCAGCGCGAGGAGATAGAGTACATCGAACTCGGTTTTGCTCAGGGAAACATCCTGACCGTCCAGCGTGACCTTTTCCGTTCGAGGTTCCAGGGCCAGTGGACCGACCTGTATTCTAGCGCGAACTTGAAGGTTCGGCATTCGAACGATTTGGCTGATGGCGGCGTCCACTTCAGGGACTGCTACAAGTGGTTCGGGGGTTGCTGCAACTGGTGTCGAGCCCTGGGTGGTTACAGGTGTAGGGGTTGAGACGGGCGCGGCAGGTGGTGCCACGCGTGAGCGTGCTTCTCTATCCATGAACCCCAAAAGCGCCTCTCGCTCGGCAGGGCTGACGACGCGGCGTGCTGCCAGATACCCGCCCATCAGTGCAATCAGGAAAAGGATGGGGATT
>Ga0114996_10000455_pt1 | contig 57190 bp, 61 predicted proteins | sample ArcticOcean_MG_C_4_FD_87039 | JGI IMG/M metagenome (GOLD analysis project Ga0114996, IMG submission 87039) | Marine microbial communities from western Arctic Ocean - ArcticOcean_MG_CB4_134 | ecosystem: Environmental > Aquatic > Marine > Oceanic | place: Arctic Ocean: Canada Basin | collected...
ACTATTGAATGGGAGTAGTTGCAAAAACATCAAATGTAGTCATAGCAAGGGTTGTAGAAATTGCAACTATTGAGCGGGAATAAATGACAAGAATTAATTTGGTTGAACCAAGGGAATTATCTAATCAGCATCTTGTTGCAGAATATAGAGAGATATTTATGGTTGGTTCAGCACTTCAAAGAAGTCTTAAATCTAAAAATTGGGAGAAGACAAACAAAAATCTTCCTAAAGAATTTACACTTAATGTTGGGCATGTAAAATTTTTTTACAATAAAGGAAAGTATCTTGATAGAAGATATCAATTAATCGTTAAAGAAATGAAACGAAGGGCAATGAAACCAGACCCCGATCGTAAATTTAAAAGTAATCAATTCCCAAAAGACTTCTACAATGATTGGTTACCGCATTCAAAAGATCTGGAAATTATTAGACAAAGAATACAAGAAAAGATTGATTTGAAACCAGGCTGGTATAAATGGTATTAAGGTTCAAAGGAAATGAAAATTACAAAGAAGTTACAAATAAGTGTCGCTACTGTAATGAAGCTATAGTTCAAACATAAATAGCAGCTTAAAACTCTACAAAAACGTTAGTGATTCCTAAAAGTTCGTATTAGTATATAGTTTAAAATAATGGCTATATGATTTGTTGAATTATTGACGTTTTCTCAAATAATTCTTTAACCTAGTTTGAGGCACTATGCTTTGTCAATTTTGCAAAGAAGAAATTAAAGAAGCAGCAATTAAGTGTAAACATTGCGGAGCATCTCTTACACCATACGATAGCGCTTTTAATCACAACGTATATGAGCATCGAATTACAGCGCCGGCTACAAATACGTTGGCTATAATTTCTCTTGTCTTAGGCTTGGGCGGTATATTGTTCGCTTTTTTTGCGCCTTTCATATCACAAGTTGTGTCGATTATTTGTGGTCATATTGCGAGATCTCAAATTAAAGCTAGTAATGGTTCTCAGACAGGTGAAGGAATGGCGCTAGCTGGATTAATCATAAGCTACATCACTCTTTGCATTCTTTTCTTAGTAGCTATAAGCGCTGGGATTTTTCTTTCGACATTATTATAGTAACTCTCATCCCATTGCGAATAACGATAATTTTTATATTGAATATAAATGTTACAAACTAATTCAATCATTGCGCTCCATTAAGATTTGTCTATTTGAGATTTTGTCGTTATATTTAAGAAATGAAAAATCTAAATATGAAACATCTAACTTCTGTCTTATGCTTGATTATTCTTTTTGCTGGTTGTAGTGGAAGTGCGGGACTAATGGACGCGATAATGACCTCTTGGGATGGAGCCCACATTGATGAAGTGACTGATCAATGGGGCTTTCCTCACGAAGAAAGAAATGTGGATGGACAAAGAGCATATGTATGGAGAGAAGATTTGCAGACGCAGCAGGGTACCCCCGGAGGTACCTCAAGAAATGGTATCCCTACACCTGTTATAAGCTGGGAGTGCAACCGAATCCTGCAGCTAGACGAGGAAAATATCGTCGTAGCTTCTCAATGGGATGGGAATAACTGCCCTTTTAGGGATTCTTCCAATTGGAGAAAGAACTAATAAATGATCAATAAGAGTTGTAAACTGAGTCCGCCACTCTAACCAACTGACTTACAGTACTGAATCATTCAATACTAATTTTTTAAACACTTAAATTAATTAGATTGCCGTATTTGTTAGCTCCATTTTTTACCTTGCATATTCTTATGAAATAAAGGTTTCTAGGGAGAACTAGCAAGCGGGAATAAAAGCTAAGTAAATTTATCAGGAGCAGTTTATGGTTAATGTAATTCTAATATTATCTTTAGTGTATTTAGTTCAGTTGATTTTACCTAGTATCCTTAAAAGGCAGTCTACAGAAGCGGTAGTTACAAGAGCCGCGAAAGCCTTACATAACTTAAGAGAGTCATTGCCAGTTTTCTTTACTTTGGCAATCTTATCCCTAATGTTATTAGGTAATAGCATTGATGCTGAGGCTAATGTTAATCTCGCATTAATTTGGCTGGCGCTAAGAATTTTTTATACATGTATCTATGTTTCAGGTGTGGGCATAAAGCCTGTTGATAGTTTTGGTTATGAGGCACAGCCAGTAAGAGGCCTATGCTGGCTAGGCTCGATATTTTGCTTAATTTTTATGGGCTTAAACTTAATTTAAGTCTTTAGAAATATCAAAATGGACTTGAGTGAGTTAGCAAAAAATATCAAGTATTGTTAACTTGGTAAAGATAAAGGATAAAACCGGTGTGCTGAAACTGAGCGTAAGGAACAAGCTAAACTGGCATTGGAATGGCTTATACTGCTCAGGCTAATCTCGGTCCAATCTCAAATGATATCTCTTTGGATGTCTTACCAAAATAAGACAACTTTAGTGATCTCAGTCGCAAGATTAATTGCAAAACAGTAACATCACTTTTTATAAGAGCATAAGCACCTGATTTTATTACATATTTTACTAGGGTAACTATTTAGTAGGAATAAATTTATAATAGACATTTTAAAGGTGATAATTTATGTCAAAACATTCTGCGCTAAATACATTTGGGCGATCTGGCAACCCAGCATTTACTAGAAATTTTACCAATACTAATTCAGCGCCTATTTCTCTTACGGAAAGGATGACTCTAGATGGCGCTGTTAATAAAACAGCTATTCTTCTGGCGCTCTGTTTTGGTGGCGCTTTTCTAGGTTGGAATATTCCTGCGCTGACTATACCAGGTTTAATTATTGGTACAATTTTGGCATTTATTACGATCTTTAGGAATCCATCTAAAGCTGGTTCTACGGCACCCTTTTATGCAGCCTTTGAAGGCATGGCTCTGGGGGGTATTACCATGTTTGCAGAAACAGCATATCCAGGAATTGGAATTCAAGCAATAGGCCTAACTTTTGGTATTCTTGCTTCTCTTTTGTTCTGCTATAAAAGTGGGATTATAAAACCTACAGAAAATTTTAGATTAATGATTTTTTCTGCAACTATGGGTATTGCACTTTTATACTTAGTAAGCTTCGTCATGTCGTTCTTTGGTTCTGGTATAGGATTTATTCACTCCAATGGTCTGTTTGGAATTGGTTTTTCGTTGTTTGTTGTTGGTATCGCAGCATTAAATTTAGTATTAGATTTTGATTTTATCGAAGAAGGAGCTGCGCAAGGTTTGCCGAAATATATGGAATGGTATGGCGCATTTTCTTTAATGGTTACCCTTGTTTGGTTGTATATGGAGATCTTAAGGTTGCTAATGAAATTAAGAAGCAGATAATATATCTAAATGAACACTTTTTTCTTTTCCCTCTTAATAATTTTTTCATTATTTATTTTAATGAAACTGGGGAAGATTAGGGCTTCGTCAAAACAAACTCAGAGAAATGATCGGATTAATTGGTTTAACTCTAAGGAATCTAAAGATCATCAAGATTTAGATGGGTCTAAAAATATTGAAGGAAAGCCCGAAGAAATTAATGAAAAATCTCTTTAATTGATTAGTAGGTTCATGAACAAGGCGAGTTTACTACTTCTAGTCACTGCCTTAAAGCTAGTTACAAATTAGTACAAAGTAAAAATAGCCCACACATTACTGAAAGCTTTTGAGTGTCGATATTTTTAAAATTTATACTCAACTTATTTTATTCTTTATGTGCTTTGGTGGGTTACGGTATTTATTATTCTTGCTTCGTAATTTAATAATAAACAGGAATCACTTAAGAGAGCTTTAGATTAAACTTAACTCCAAAGTTCTTCCCGGGAAGTGGAACCTCATTTTTGACAAATGAGGTATGGTTTCTTGCAGACTCATTTAGTAAGTTATCACCAAATAAGGATATAGTTAGCCCTGATTCAAGTGTTTTTGATAGGCGCATACCCAACATTTGATACCCGTCTGTTGAGGTTTCATTTTGGGCGATATCATTTTGCTTGGCCACGTCTTTTAAGGAGATCGATGTCATAAAATTATCTTCTTCATAGGACAGCTCATATAGATTCCTTTTTGGTACCATGCGTGGAATATTGTTTCCATCGGTAAACTGTCCTGAAACAGTATCTCTACCTAATGAGACTGATAAAGCACCTCTAGTTAACTTAAATGTTTTTCCTATTTCAAGCTCATATCCATCCAATCTTGCATCATTCTGGAGGTAGTTAGCGTGGATGAACCCTTCATTTATTGGATGTTCATCTGCGTGTACATCATGCTCAGTATCTGTTTCATCCTCAAGGTAGATGTAGTCATCAACACTATTTCTAAATAGTGCAAATGAACCATAAAATCCATTATTTTCATAATTAAGGGTAATATCGATGTTGCTTGAACGCTCAGACTTAAGCGCAGCATTTCCTCTTTCAAATCTTCCTGTTGCAAGATGCGGCCCATTCATGAAGAGCTCTACTACCGAAGGTGCACGCTTTACGTTTGCAAAACCTAGGCTGATATTATAAGAGTCACCAAGATTTTTACCAGCTGACATGGCAAAGCTCGTGTTATTTAAGTCAATAGTATAGATTTCTAATGTTTCATTGTGATAGGTAGAACCGCCTCTGTTTATTTGATCGTAGCGGATACCAAGGTCAATATGGAGTAGTGCAAGATCCTTGGTTAGATAATAACCAAGGGTTATCTCATCAGATTCGGTAGGGTTCATATATGCTTCTTCACCGATAATAGAAATATTCTCATTAGACATGTTGAGTGATATTTTTTGAGATAGGGATTCGTTGCCCACATCAAAGATTGCCCCATATTCTCGCGCATCATTTTTAAATAAGGTCGGACCTTCTTCAGGCTCTGCTCCTCCCTGCTCTGCATGCTGTTCTGTGAGTGAGTAGTCTGAATCTCTATAAAAGTAATTGATTTCTTTGATCAGTCCCTGTTGAAATATATAGGAGCCCTCAAGGTTGAGTGCTCTCGATTCGCTTACCGAGAAGGTTCTCTCGTCGCCATACTCTCCCGCGTCTTCTTCGTGATTGTCACGTCCCTCACCATGGTAAGGGATGCCATACATGCTCGCTATATCATTGATTGAGATACCAAAGTATCCCCAATTGCTTGTCCTAGATAATCCAAATTTATATGACGTTGTCTCAAAGTCTGAGTTTGGAAGAAAGTCTAGGCCTTCTTCATATTTTTCATCCATATAACTCTCTTCAGCATGAATAATGGCACCATTAGGAATATCAAAATTATCAAATTCTGAATCTTTAAAAGCATAACTTAGGTTCAGGCCACTTAGATTTCCTTGATAGCTTAGCTCCTTAGATTGGCCGCCGTTAACCGATTGAGCTTCAATGCCCAATCTAAAGATAGAATCAGAAAAATCCCTCCTTGCAATAGTGTTATCTACAATATTAATGATGCCACCAATTGTTCCATTGGAATAAAGAAGCGAGGAAGGACCATTAACAACTTCAACTTGCTGAATATTGTTAAGATCGATATCAACAATATGGTCAGCCCCTATGCCTGACACATCTCTTACTACCATGCCATTATTTAGAATTTTGACTCTATTGCCAGATAAACCACGTATGATTGGTTGGCCAACGGCTGACCCATAATCCATCGAAGCAACCCCCAACAGAGAGTCAATCGCTTCTCCTATGCTCTGAGTCACGCTATTTGCAAGGTACTCACCATCAACAACATGGAGTGGATTTTCTATTTCAGCTAATGTTTCACCTAGAATAGAAGAGGTTACAACAACTTCTTCCATTGCCTCTTGTGCGGTTAAGCAATTTAAGAATAAGGCATTCATAAATATGAATAAATAAAAATGAGTTTTCATTAAACCTCTTTATAGTCTTGATTATTTAAATCATAAATAATGATTATAGGGGTCTTGAGAGGTGTTAGATAGGAAAATAAATGCCGAGACAATAAGGAGAAAAGTACTAATGAATTTCATTAATTTAAATATATAAATAGTTATAAAGAATTATATAAATTTAAATGTAAAAAACAATATTGCTATAATTAATCATGAGATTAACTTGAATATAGCATGATTAATTATTATTCAGTAATTCATTTTGCTCAATATTTTATACTTGGAAAGTATTTACTTAAGAATTGGTGGGTATTTTTTATAATTTCTATTGGCTGGGAATGCATTGAGCTGGTATTGCCTTTTCAATTCGCTATAGAAAGCTTAGAAAATAAGTTTGCAGATATCATTATCAATTGTTTAGGCTTCTATATGGGCATTTCTCATAGAAAATAAATTCACTCTCATGTCAACTAAGGAAATAAATAGTATTAAAAGGTAAAATGTAACTATGCGCTCTTTTATTGTTCTGCTGATTGTCTTGTTAGGTGTGAATCAATCCTATGCGCAGGCCATTATTAATATTGAAAATCTTAGAAGAGAAGCCGAGGTAGGTAATTTTTTATCTTCTTCCTTTTCATTTTCGAAAAGCTCTGGGAATGAGGAAAGGGAGAATTATTCGCTTCAATTGGATTTAAATGCAAATACAATGGACCGTGAGATTCTATTTGTTGCTAATCAGTCAAGACGAATGAGTGGCAGTCAGGTGGAAGATGAAATGGGATTTATGCATTTTAGATATATGATTCCTTCTGAAAGGAAGTTTAATGTTGAGTTTTATTTGCAAGGCTCAGAAAATCCTTTTCGACGCTATCAGAGTCGATACTTAGTAGGATCGGGACTGAGATTTTATCTAAGTGATTATTTGAGGATAGGCAGTTCATTATTTTTTGAGGATGAGACTAGTTTGCTTGGCGTCAATAAAAAAACCAAGCGGCTCAATTTATATTTTAATAATTCACATCAGCTTAATGAGATTAGCAGCTTAAACTATAGCTTTTTTTACCAGCCCTCGATTGAGGATCCGAAGCTTGATCGAAAGTCGTCATTAGTGCTTTCTTTGAACTTTGAACTTTCCAGTCGTCTTAGATTATCAGTGGAGTATAGCCGCTCCTATGATGGAGACCCACCAGATCAGGCGATGAAAACTGATAAAAGTTTTATTACTCTATTTCGATATGATTTAATTAATAATTAGAGTCATGCCTTTTCAGTTATTCGGAACACAACATTTTATTACGCTAGCGTTATGCTTGTTAGTAATAGCTGGTGTTCCGCTAATGACACGAAAAAAAACGGATAGCACTAAGGTGCTTATAGCCAAAATTATAGGTGTTGTGATCTTTGTGAACCTAATAGACCAGATCTTTAATGCGTTTACTTTCAATTTAGGTTGGCAGGAGGCGCTACCACTACATATGTGCGACCTTGCTGGATTAGCTATGGGTGTTTATTTTATTTTTGATAAAAAAATATTCTTTAATATAGGTTTTTTCTGGGGCACAGGGGGTCCATTAATGGCAATATTAACTCCTGATCTACAGCACGCTTTTCCGCATGGATTATATGTACCTTTCTTTTATGGTCATAGTTTGACGCTTTTAGGCATTGCTTATTGCCTTATAGTCTTTAAGGTTCGACCCTATCTTGGCGATCTTATACGAATTGTCTTTATTACATCAGCTGCTGCAATCATAATTTATTTCATTAATGTTCTCATTGATTCAAATTTTTGGTTCTTAATTAGTAAGCCCGTAGCAGCGTCAATAATGGATATTTTCCCAGATCCACCGATGCATCTTTTATTTTTAACACCCCTGGTTGTTTTTGTTTTTATTGTTACGTACTTACCTTATTGGGTTGTCGATTTTAAAAAGCAGCTAAGCAAGTATGGTTAACAATAAGAGCAGCTTAGTTTTTGATTTTGATCATAGCTTCTCACGTGAGCTGGAGGGTTTTTATTCATATTGTCAATCAGAGCCCTCGCCCGCACCTCAATTTTTATTTTTAAATCATGCACTCGCTGAAGAGTTGGGGCTTGATATTAATTTGCTGGGCTCTGATGAAGGATTATCGATTTTATCAGGTAATTGCTTGCCAGAATCATCTAGGCCCTTAGCGCAAGCCTATGCCGGCCATCAGTTTGGTGGCTTTTCGCCTTTGCTGGGAGATGGTCGTGCTCTTTTATTAGGGGAGGTCCTAGATCTTAAAAAACAACGTCGTGATATTCAGCTTAAAGGCTCGGGTCGAACACCATATTCTCGTAATGGAGATGGTAAGTCTGCATTAGGACCGGTATTAAGGGAATACCTTATCTCTGAGTCTATGCATACGCTTTGCATACCAACAACAAGGTCACTGGCTGCTGTTGCTACGGGTGAAAAGGTTTATCGGGATCAAGTGTTACCAGGAGGTATTTTAACGAGGGTTGCCTCAAGCCATATTCGAATAGGTACTTTTCAGTATGCAGCCTCTCTTCGAGATGATAATAAGATAAAAGAGATAGCGGATTATACGATTGCTCGGCATTACCCCGAGATCATTAATGAGGAACAGCCTTACCTTAGTCTTTTTGACAAGGTTAGTCATGCTCAGGCCTTTTTAGTTGCACGATGGATGAGCGTTGGTTTTATTCATGGTGTCATGAATACTGACAATATGACTGTATCTGGTGAAACCATTGATTATGGACCATGTGCATTTATGGATAGGTATGACCCAAAAACAGTTTTTAGCTCTATTGATTCCCAGGGCAGGTATGCATATATGAATCAGCCGATAGTATTATCATGGAATTTAGCTAGGCTGGCTGAAACATTGCTATCGCTTATTGATCCATTACAGGATAGAGCAGTTGAGATTTTAACTCATAAGATAGAAAAAATTGAATCCATTTATGAGGCTTATTGGTTAAATGAGATGCGCTCAAAGATTGGTCTATCATTAGAAGATGTAAGTGATGCGGCTTTAATTCATGATTTGTTGGCAATGATGGAAAAAGAGCATACAGACTTTACGTTAGTGTTTCGAGGGTTAGCAAAGAGCCTCATTGGAAATAGTAATTTAGTTTTAGAACTACTCAGCGATCATAGTGAATTTGAGTCATGGATGTCGCGTTGGCGAAAACGTATACAGATGGAGAATATTGCGGAGGAAACTATTGCCAATAAGATGAATCGTGTTAATCCAATTTATATACCAAGGAATCATCTAGTCGAGGAGGCAATTAATATGGCTGTAGTAGAGGGTGACATGAAGTTGTATTCAGATTTATTGACAGTGCTGAGCCATCCCTTTGATGAGGTTGCTGAATGGGAACTTTATGCTTTACCTGCGCCTTTATCAGATGCAGCATATAAGACCTTTTGCGGGACATAACATTCAATTTTATATTTAAGGCTATAATCGAACTTAGACCTTAAATAGAGATAATTAAATTCATCATATGCAACTTTTAACAGCGTTTCGATTTTGTGTTTTTATAATTGCGACCTCCTATTGGGTTTATCTATTTTTTCGTTTCGGTTTAGACCCTATAGGTGCCCAGTTTAAGTTCCTCACTAACTGGTGTCTTACTTTGAACATGATTGTTGCTTTTAAGTTATGGAAAAAGTCTTTGGTAGTTATTGAAAGTAATTTAGATCCGATCTTGAATGTTACTGTTATTGTAAATATGGTTGTCCTCGCTCTTTATTGGCGACTTTATTTACAAGATCCTTCCTTAGTGAATGCTAGTGGGGGAAATGAATGGTATTTAGAGTATTATCTTCATGGGCTTGGCCCGGGTTTGATGATAATTGATGCTTTATTTATAGAGGGGGCATTTAAAACTTTCCTAAAGGGGCAGAAGTATTTAATGGTATTTTTTATTGCCTACTTATTTTGGATTGAGCTTATCGTGTCACGCCTTAATGAGTTTCCTGTTGGGCATGTCACCACTGGTTTCCCCTATCCATTTTTGAATAATTTAATCTTATTAGATCGTGGCAGCTTCTATTTTTCGAGCATATTACTAGGCCTCGTGCTTTATATGATTTTATATTTTTCTAACTTTTACTTACGTACTTTGCGTGGGATTTCTAAGCTATGAAACCATTAGGTCCTATCAGTTCATTAGGAAAGAAATGTTTTAAAATGACCTGATATAATGCTCTGTAGGTAATAGGGAAAAATATGAAAAAAATTATTTATACTTTCTTAACTGTTGGCCTGTTGGTAACGACACTTAATGCTGACGAATTAACTGATGAAATCGATTATATCTTTGAAAATCATCTTTCTGATTTATTTGAATATTTTCATCAAAATCCTGAGTTATCGTTATTAGAGAACGATACAGCATCTAGGCTGGCGCTAGAATTAAGCCAAGCTGGATTTGAGGTTCACCAGGGCATTGGAGGGACCGGAATTGTTGCTTTATTAAGAAATGGTGACGGCCCAATGGTGATGTTGCGAGCCGATATGGATGGCCTGCCTATTGAAGAGAAGACAAATCTCTCCTATGCCTCCAGTGCTAGGCAAGTTGATTTAGAGGGTAATGAAGTTTATGTGATGCATGCGTGTGGACATGATGTTCATATGTCAAGCCTCGTTGGAACGGCTATTTATATGACCAATCACTTAGAATTGTGGAGCGGTTCATTAATGCTGGTAGGTCAACCGGCTGAGGAAAGAGTGCTCGGTGCAAGAGCAATGATGGACGATGATATTTGGGGGAGATTTGGTGTGCCAGATTACGCGATGGCGCTTCATGTCTCTGCTGAAACACCTGCAGGACAACTGTTCGTGACTAATCAATCACCGTATTCCGGTGCCGATACCATAGATATTATTGTTCATGGGATTGGCTCTCATGGCGCAACACCACATCAAGGGGTTGACCCTATCTTGCTTGGCAGTGAAATTGTTTTAGCTCTGCAAACTATTATTAGTCGAGAGCTCGCACCTAGAGAGGCAGGCGTCATTACTGTCGGCTCGTTTCATGGTGGAACCAAGCACAATATTATTCCTGACCAGGCTCGCCTTCAGCTAACCGTTAGAAATGACAGCTTTGAAACGCGTGAGACATTGCTCAATGCCATTGAGCGGATCGCGGTTAATCTAGGGAGGGTGGCCGGTTTGCCGGATGAGCTTTTACCTGAAGTTATTATCTCTAATGAGTCTGTCCCGCCAACTATTAATGATAGGGCGCTCACCGATCGATTAATGTCACGTTGGGCGGATCGTTTTGGGAATGAGGTGTTTTACCCGGAAGAGCGAATGGACATGAAGGCCGAAGATTTTCCAATCTTTACCTTGGACCCTTATATACCGAGCACCTACTTTAAGGTAGGCGGGACTCCGCAAGCCTCGTTTGAGCTTCAGGCACAGGGTCAGCTAACCATCGCATCGCACCATTCACCGCTCTTTAAGATTGACCCCTATAGTTCTGTGACCATGGGTGTCGAGTCGAGCGTGGTGGCCCTAATTGAACTCATGCCTAGCCGTTAATTTTTTATACCCATGTATTCAGTTTATTCGTTTTATGAGTTTTCAAGTCTTAAGGATCTGCCTGACCTTAAAAAACAGCTCGTCAGCTTTCATGGCGGTGCTGATATTTTAGGCACTATATTGATCGCATCAGAGGGCATCAATGGAACGATTTCTGGACCTAAAAAAGCGATTGATGCCTTTATCGAGAGCATTCGTAGTTTGCCTGGTATTTTACTTCCTACAATTAAAATTTTTGAAGATGCATCTCATGCATTCAAGCGTTTTAAGGTTAAAATAAAAAATGAGATTGTCACTTTGGGCAAGGGTCAGATGGATGTCTATAAAAATACCGGCACCCTAGTAGAGCCCGATCAATGGAATGAGCTAATCAAGCAACCCGATATTTTGCTGATAGATACCCGCAATGAATATGAGTGCAACATCGGTCAATTTAAAGGCTCGATTAACCCAAAGACACAATCCTTTAGGGAGTTTCCAGAGGTAATTGAAGATCATCTGAAGCTCGATAGGGACCAGAGGTTAGCGATGTATTGCACTGGAGGTATACGATGTGAAAAAGCCAGTTCATATATGTTAAAACTCGGGTTTAAGGAGGTGTATCAGCTTAAAGGAGGCATCTTAAATTACCTTAAAAGTACGCCGCCCGAAGCGAGTTTATGGCAGGGCGAGTGCTTTGTTTTTGATGAGCGTGTCTCAGTTAATGAAAGCCTTAAGAAGGGAACATATGATATGTGTCATGCCTGTCGGTCACCTATATCTGATCAGGATAAAAATTCCGCGCACTATATTAAGGGCGTCAGCTGTCCTAATTGTTATGACATGACTTCTCAAGAGAGGAAGTTAAGGTTTGCTGAGCGGGAGAAACAATTCGAGCTGAGAAAACAAAGGAGCATGTGAAGACTTATCCAGTGCTTTATTCTTTTAGGAGGTGTCCATTTGCCATTAGGGCAAGGCTCGCGTTAATTGTAAATAATATCCAATGTGAAGTTAGAGAGATCCTACTTAAGGATAAACCGAGCGCAATGTTAAGCCTATCTCCAAAGGGGACAGTGCCAGTTTTTACGTTGGCAGATCAGGTGATCGATGAGAGTATCGATATCATGGTGTGGGCGTATAGCGAGTCTTCAAACCAGAACGGCCTCCCTCAAGAGAGTGAGTGGTCATTAATTAAAACCACGGAAGAGGGCTTTAAGTTTCACTTAGACCGTTATAAGTATGATGCTTATCATGACCCCAGTCAGCGATTAAATCATCGCCAATCCGCGCTCAACATACTCAAGGGTATTGAGCCCGCACTAATAACGAGTATAGGTCATGAGGCGTCACTCACCTTTACTGACTATGCGATCCTGCCATTAATTCGTCAATACAGAAGTGCCGATCAAGAGTGGTTTGAGAATGCCGAGGAGCTGTTTTGGTACCGTGCAAGGCTTAATAAGCTATTAACTAGTGAGGTATTTATAGCGGCTATGCAAAAATATCCCCTGTGGTCAGCAGCGTCTAACGGCGAGCCAAATTACCTTTTGTAAAAAGTATAATATTTTTAAGATTTAAAGAAATATGATATTTTATATATATATGATTTTTATTGAGTAAATTATGAAAAATATTTTTGTTTTTTTTTGTTTAATATTTATTTCTGGATCACTTTTAGCTTGTCCTTCTTTATCTGGCGGCGGAACCGAATTAAATTATGACTCAAATACCTTATATTCACCCCGTGCGCACGATGTCATTGCTGGTGGTGGTGAGGATTTAAGTCTTTGTTATGACTTACCAGGTACAGGATGGGTCGCAACAAATCCTGATTTTAAATTCACCTTCCAGAACGCAAAGCCTATACGTGAGTTAGAGATTCGTATAGATGGCGAATGTGATACGGTGCTTCTTGTAAATGACCCAAGCGGGAACTGGTTCCATGATGATGACTCAAATGGGTCGCTTGATGGCTTAATTAGGTTCACCACTGCACCTTCAGGTCTCTATGATGTTTGGGTTGGAACTTATGATGGTAAATATTGTGATGCAGAAGTTACATTTGAGAGCTTCTAGTCAAATCGTTTAATCATCTTTTGATGCTCAAGATCAATTTCTATGTGGGGCTTCCCAATAGGTTTATAGTTATTACTCTTATAAAAGGCGATTGCTTTTGACCTTGCGTTTAAGATAATTTCCTTGGCGCTAATTTTGATTGCTTCTTGCTCAATAAAGCTTAGTAACTGCGAACCTAGTTTTTGTCTTTGATATTTAGAATGAGTTGCCATGTATCGAATTTGATATTGATCAGGTGTATTTTGATGCAACCTACCGGCTGCGACAATCATGCCCTGGTATAAGGTTACAAAGTGCTGAGCAACACCCTCTAAATTATCTTTAACAGTGTCAGTCCCCATACCCAGAGGTTTGCGTAACTGATACCACCTAAAGTGATAGTAAGAGAGCAGCAAGTCAGGGTGCTTTACTTCGACGGTCGTATAAGGATTGTTTATAATAATAATTCAATTATGACACTACAAGACTACATGCAGTTAGCTATTGTTCAGGCTGGACTTGCTCAAGCTTCAGACGAAGTTCCGGTTGGGGCACTGATTGTTTCCCCAGATGAAAAAATTTTATCAAAAGCTTTTAATCAATGTATCGCCCTTAATGATCCGACGGCGCATGCTGAAATTATTGCAATTAGAGCGGCCTGTAAGTTAATTAATAATTATAGATTAAATGGCTGCACGCTTATTACCACACTTGAGCCATGTCTAATGTGTGCTTCTGCCATTAGCGCTGCACGTATTAGTAGGGTGGTCTTCGGAGCTCACGACAGTATACGTGGCGCATGCGGATCTGTTATAGATGTTAATTTCGATACCCCAAGCAATCACCGGTTTGAAGTTATTGGTGGTGTGGGTAGTGAAACCTGTAAGGTAATTTTAGATAATTTTTTTAGCGAAAAACGTTAATACTGTAAATTTGCAAAGTGCTTATTAAAGCTCATGAGTTTTAGTAGCTCATAGTAACTTTGCACATTTGTGACATAATTTAAAGCCTCTGAACCACGTGCGTAACCTTTTTTTCTATAGCCTTCCCATTCTTGACTTTCAAGTAGGCTTAACCGGGCTTCAACGGCAGCCCAACTATCAGGATTACCACCCTGTATCTGCGTTAAAATTCTGGCATCCTCTAGATGGCCAAAGCCTAAATTATAAGCGGCAACGATAAACCAGGTTCGGTCTTGGCCGGTTATGCGAGCAGGTAGTTTGGCATCGAGCTTCTGAAAATAACGTGCACCACCGATGATGCTTTCATTGGGATCATTAAGGTTGCTGACAGCAACGAAATCAGCGGTATCGCTTGTCAACATCATTAAACCCCTCACGCCAGTAAACGAAACAGCATCTTGATCCCATTTAGATTCTTGGTAAGCCATCGCAGCAAGTAACTCCCAATCAATACCTTGCTCACGTGCTACTTCTTGGAACGCAGGAAGGTAGTCAGGAAGCCTTAGTTCATAATGGCTATGGAAGGCTCGAAGATCAAAATAGTTTAACTCATCGAGATACGGCTGATGAAAGTAAAACTCCTGTTCAGGAAAATCATAAGAAGAAAAAAAGCTTTCAACCTGATCATATAAGGAATGGTCTGTCCCTTCTTTTAAAGCCCAAGCAAGGGGTGCTCTATCACTAAGTTCTGAGATGATCTTAGTCGAAGGAAAGCTGTACTTTAATAGCTCATAATCATTTTTAGCAATAATCGTTAGATCAGCTTTTTGCGATGAAACCAGATCAAGCAATTGATAAGGACTCGAAGTATAAACCTCATGAGTTTTTATTTCGCTTATATGAAGGTCTGAAATTAAATGAGAAGTGATCGACCCTGATGGTATTACCATCGATAGATCTTCTAAATTCTGGTTATTGAAAATGTTTGTTTGGTTGCGTCTAGCAACAAGGACGTGGTCAAACCTATGATAGGGCGGACTATATAATATTTCGTCACTAATGGATTGATCTATTAAGGCGCTTCCAGAGGCAATTTGAACAGTCCCCTTGTCAAGCATTTCATGAAGGTTTTCATAACTTGAAGCCTCGATAACGGTAAGCGAAACACCTAGGTAATTAGCAAAATCATATAAGTGCTGCTGGTCAATATTTTTATATGGCTCGTCTTGGGATTCAATAAATCGGGAAGGCGATAAGAGTACAGCAACTCTTAGCTCATTCTGTTCTACAATCCTATTCATTAAGGATGTTTGCTTTCCGCAAGTTATCACCGAAAGACAACCAAAAAGTACAATTAGTGCTCGGATAATCCCAATCTCATATATTGAACTTAGGGTCATTATAAGGTTTAAGGAAAGAAACAGAGATAATTAATGCGAATTAAAAAAATATGAGTGATTTTATAAATAAGTATATGATTTTATTACAAAAAATATGTATTAAATAAACAACAAATATGGCATTGGTTGTACAAATGTCGTGTTATTTAGCACTATTTGGATATATTTAAGATATGAAAAAAGACTATAAATCGTTTGGTGAGTTTTATTTGGATGGGTATGTACCTGCGCATAGTTACCCCGAACAAAATTACTCCACTTTGTAGGCCTATTTGCTGCCCTTGTATTTGGCGTTAAGTTTCTGATCACGCTTGCATTGGCTGACCTGGTCATTGCGCTGGCGCTAGGTTATGGCTTTCCCATTATCTCCCATTATCTATATGAGAATAATGCACCGGCCACCTATGGGTATCCCTTTTACAGTTTCATTGCTAACTTGGTGATGTTCTATGAAATCCTTCTTGGGCGGCACCGGATTATTTAATAGTTATTTATCAAGAAAGCAGCCCGTCAAAAAAATCTCTCTTTTTATTGTAAATAACTAATCCTGTATTTTTGCCTGCTATGCAACCATTACTATTATTTATGCATATTTATATAAAGGAGGATTTATGATGATAAAAAAAATTAGTCTATTATTCTTTGCTGCTCTATTTTTCTTAGGGACTTCTACAGCCCGAGCAGATGCTACTAGCATTCTTACTGGAGCTGTGATTGGTGCAGCTGTTGGACATGTTATTTTAGACAATCATGGAGATAGCGAAAATCGTAATCATTCACGAAGGGGTAAGGAGATAAAACATAGGAATCGACAACCCAATATAAGTGTTTATGAGAGGCTAGGAAGAAACGCCCCCCTTATCGGAAGAACGATACAAGGCTCACGAATGAGAGGGCTTGCGATGGGTTATCCTCGGAATATGAACAGTCGCTTTTCTGCAAGAAATTATAGATTGAACCGTAATCATAGAATGAGAAGACGATAGGCTAGTATATATAAATATATAAGTGATCAGGCTCACCATAAGATATAACTTTTAAATTAAGAGCTCTTATCCTTTTTGTACAAGTGACTCTCTCATGATTATTTTAGACGGAAATATCTTTGTTAATGGTACTTTGTTTGACATTGGATCTATAAGAGAAATGATGCATTGCACAGCATGATCTGCCATATCTTTAACTGGTTGCTTAACTGTTGTTAAGGATGGCCATATTTCTTCTGCAATCATAGAATCATCAAATCCAGTAATAGATAATTTTTGTGGGATAGAGATTCTATTTTGGTAGGCAAATTTAATGACACCTGCAGCCATAGAATCATTTGAACAAAATAATGCACTAGGCTTGGATTTAAGATTGAATAATGATTGAGCAGCTGTGTACCCAGAATTAAAAGAAAAATCACCTTTAAAGATCCAGGGTTGTTTAACCTCAATATCAGACTCCATTAAGGCTTTATGGAATCCATGATATCTTTGGTGAGAGACTGAGTGATCTTTGTGACCGTAAATAAAACCAATTTTTACATGGCCATAGCTTATTATTTTTTTTGTCATCAAGTATGCGGCTTCCTCATCATTGCCAGAAGACAATAAATCATAATTAGAGAGTGGGGGGGGGGAAATAAGTGATACATGAATATTTTGTTTAGCAAGGTAATCCAAAAGCGTTGCGTTATCACAAAGAGGCGGGGTTAACACTAGACCGTTTAACTCAGCATTATTAATAAAGTGACTAACTTTAGAGGTTAAATCCTTAGAACGATAGTTACATTCTTGGAGAACAATATTATAGTTTGTATCTTGACAAGCCTTTAGTGCGCCAGTCTGGATGTCTGATAAGTAATATTTATTTGGATTGTCATAAATAATACCTATAAGAAATGATTTCTTAGATTTTAAGCTTCTTGCGTCTTTATTAGGCTTAAAATCTAGTTTCTTTATAGACTTTAAAACCTTTTCCCGTGTTATTCCGGCTACTTCTTTTGCTTGATTGATGACTCTGGATACAGTCTTTATTGAGACACCTGCATCCTTTGCTACTTCAGTTATAGTAATGTTTTTCATAAAATATTTATTACCTTTTAATAAAATATCTATTAATTGAAATTTATTATACTACGAAATGACAACGTTTTCTTTATTCGGGACGAAACTTGGTTTTTAATAACCTAGTTTAGATTAGTTCTCTGATATTAGATTGTAAACCATTGTTCTTATGATGAATTTTTGTAATCCTTCTGACGAATCGGAATTAAATAGCTAGGTCTTTTAATGATATCTAGGTTAAATTATAAATAAGAATCAATAGAATGGATGTTAGAAAATTTATTGCTTCACAATTAAAAATCTATGAGACATCCACCGTTAAAACTCAAGTATCCAACTTAAGTTCCGTATGGAAATATGTCAGGGATGCATAAGACTTGCAAACTCTGTTTTGTCCTTTGCAATCGCTTGTAAACAAAGCGGTTTTTACAACCCTTCTGACGAGTGGGAATGAAATGAAAAAATTAATGTCGATTTGTATTCTTAACTCTTTAAGGAAACCTTCATTAATTCGCTAAAGATTTGTTCTACAGAACAAATCAAAATTAGTAAGTTATAGATATATATAGTATAAAAATATCTTTCGGAGGAGGTGGGATTCGAACCCACGGATAAGTTGCCCCATCACTTGATTTCGAATCAAGCCCATTCGACCACTCTGGCACTCCTCCTATTTAGAAAGGTAAGGCCTTGTCTGCCAAGGTGTAACCAACCCAGGCCAATCCAATACAAGTCAGCAATGAGCCGATCACGTAGAGAAGTGCGTACGCGACAAGCCCCTCTCTCATCAGATTCAACGCTTCAACACTAAAAGAAGAAAAGGTAGTGAAGCCGCCACAAAAACCAATAAGCATAAACAGTCGCATGGTCTCATTGGGAAATTTATGGATCACTAAGGCGGCAATTAAGCCGGCAAAAAATGAGCCTAGGCAATTAACCAGAAAGGTTCCCCAGGGAAACGAGTCATTTAATCGATAGGACAGCTCCCATCTCAAGATGCCTCCGATCGCGCTCCCAATTCCAACTAGTAAGTAATCCATTTTTTATAGTATACCTTTTCAATATCTTTCTATTACTACGTTATAATAACCCTTTACCCCAATTTCTATGAGCGCAAATAAGCAAAAAATTTATAAGGTCCTTTTTTATAACCAAGGTAAGGTATATGAAGTTTATGCTTCAGATATTAGCCAGGGTGGATTATTTGGTTTTATCGAGATCGAAAAATTAATTTTTAATGTAAGATCTGAATTGTTAGTTGATCCTGCAGAGGAAAAAATACAGAATGAATTTTCTGGTGTTAATCGCACTTACATTCCTATGCACTCTGTTATAAGGATAGATGAAGTTGAGAAGCAGGGCGTTAGTAAAATTACTAAAGATGACTCGGGCAATGTTACGCAATTTCCATCTACGGTGTACGTCTCTTCTGGTCAAGGCGATAAAGGCGGATCCAATACAAATTGACGATTCAAGCAAACTTTACTTTGCTGCCATTGGTAGCGGTAGTAAAGGCAATGCCTCCCTCATAAAACTACATGATAATTACATATTAATTGATTGCGGTTTGTCTGCTGAGGAGCTGTATAAAAGATTGGCGCTTATGGGTGTGGATCCCAGCGCTATTAATGCAGTGCTTATTACCCATGAGCATGGCGATCATATATATGGGCTTAGAGAGTTCTATGATGCTTATAAGGTTCCCGTGTACATGACCAAGGGGACCTATCAGGCGCAAAAAGGGAGATATAGGGAATTTAAGCTCGTTAAATTTAACGAAACGTTTCGTATCGGATCCATCGAAGTTGAGGGAGTTCCTGTCTCGCACGATTCAAAACAGCCTGCTCAGTATATTTTTAGGTCAGCTAATAAAAAATTCGTGTATCTCACCGATACTGGCGTGGTCACTGATCACATGAAAGAGAAGTTCAAGGACTGCCATGCGATTGCCATAGAATTTAATTATGACGTTGAGATGTTAAAAGTAGGCGATTACCCTAATTGGCTAAAAAAACGTGTCGCTTCTGACGTCGGTCATTTGAGCAATGATCAAGCAGCTAGCTTTATCAGTGAGATTGATAGGAATTATTTTCGGTGGTTTATGGTATTGCATGTCTCACAGAATAATAATTCAGATGATAAAATAGTTAGATCGATCAACTTAAAAGCAAGTTTATCAGATGTTCCTTATTATATTGCTAAGCAAGAAGCACCCACTGAATGGATAGAGGTATAAAAAACTAAGTGAATAATTTCGCTATACAATACATCCAAGGATCAGAAGCTGAGTCACCCGCCAAGCTAAAAAAAATGACTGTGCGTTTATCAAAACACGCACAGGTTGATAAACTGCAGGTTACTTATATCTATGTCATTGCATCAAAAGTACCACTTACCAATGAGGACCTAGCAAGGGGGAAGACGCTCCTAGGTATTAATGAGAGAGAAAGTGAGTTGCCCTCGCAGGGTATTTTTGTGGGGCCGCGATTCGGGACCATTTCGCCTTGGTGCTCCAAGGCTACTAATATCTTTGTGAATTGTAATATCAATATTGAACGCATTGAACGAATCAAAGCCTACACCATTCAGTTAAAAAATCAGGGCAGATTACAGGCTCTGATGCCCATGCTTTATGATCGAATGACTGAGTCTGTCTTTACCAATTTAAGTGACTCAGCGCAGTCATTCCAACAAGAGGAGCCTTGTAGTTTTAATGAGGTTGATATCTTAAATGGAGGAAGGGCCTTACTGGATGAGGCAAACCTAACATTAGGCTTGGCACTCAATGATCAGGAGGTGGCATACCTATACGATGCTTATCAGGCGCTTGGCAAGAACCCTTCAGATATAGAGTTAATGATGTTTGCTCAAGCTAATTCAGAGCACTGTCGGCATAAAGTATTTAATGCGCAGTTCATCATTGACGGCGAGCAAAAAGAAAAAAGTTTATTCCAGATGATTAAAAATACCCATAAAAGTAATCCACGTGGGGTCATCTCTGCTTACTCTGACAACGCATCGGTTATTGAAGGTCAAAAGTCTAACCACTTAACTATTAATCCAGCAGATAGGTCGTATGGTTTTACCGAAGATCAGGTACATGCAGTTTTAAAAGTAGAGACGCACAATCATCCAACAGCCATTTCACCTTTTTCTGGCGCCTCAACCGGATCGGGCGGCGAAATTAGAGATGAGGGAGCAACAGGCTTAGGGGCTCAACCTAAGGCAGGCATGGTGGGCTTTATTACTTCACATCTTCATGCATTTGAAGAGGAAGAAAGCTGGGAATTTAATTCCCCAAAACCACCTACAAGAATTGCAACACCCTTAGAGATCATGCTTGATGCACCTATTGGTGCCGCAAGCTTTAATAATGAATTTGGTAGACCTGCGATTAATGGTTTTTTTAGAACTTATGAGGATAATAAAACTAGTGGTCGTTGGGGCTATTTAAAGCCCATCATGATTGCAGGTGGGGTCGGTAATATTACGGCAAGGGATAGCCTCAAGAAACAAGGTACGGCGGGATGTAAAATTTATGTGATTGGTGGGCCAGGCATGCTCATTGGACTGGGCGGCGGCGCGGCCTCATCACTTGAAAGTGGCTCATCTGAAGAGGAGTTAGATTTTGCTTCTGTACAAAGAGGTAATCCTGAGATGCAAAGGAGGGCGCAAGAAGTTATTAATCGTTGCACGGCGCTTGCACAGAAGAACCCCATTGTCAGTATCCACGATGTAGGTGCGGGTGGGCTATCAAACGCGGTCCCTGAAATTGTCGATCAATCAAATATGGGCGCAAAAATATTTTTAAGAGCGATACCTGTTGATGAGCCGGGTATGAGCCCGCTTCAGATCTGGTGTAATGAATCTCAAGAGCGTTACGTTATTTTAATTGATCCTAAAGACCAAGATTTATTAGAAGAGCAATGCAAAGATGAACGTTGTCCTTACGCATGCATTGGCGAGCTTACAGAGGAAACTGAACTTAAGTTATACGATGCGTTATATAGCAACTACCCAATTGATATTCCTATGAGTTTGCTTCTAGGTAACACCCCGCAGATGCAAAGACAGATCAGTTCTGAGGACATAAAAGAAGAAACTAATCGCCATCAAAAAGTTGAATTAGATGATGCCATCAAATCTGTCTTACGATTCCCGGCAGTCAGTTCAAAATCTTTTTTAATTACCATTGGCGATCGAACGGTTGGTGGATTGGTGGCTAGAGATCAGTTTGTTGGACCTTGGCAGGTGCCAGTTTCTAATGTCGGTGTGACGTTAAGAGGCTTCCAGGCGGATGATGGCGAGGCCATTGCTACCGGTGAAAAGGTGAGCTTAACTAACTTAAATCCCCGTGCTGCCGCTAGAATGACGGTGGCAGAAACACTTTTAAATCTCATGGCGGCAGACATTGGTTCGCTAGACTCAGTGAAGCTATCGGCAAACTGGATGGCTTCGATTAGTAAAAAAGTGGAAGACTATAAGCTTTATGAAATGGTTCATGAAATTGGTGAGGTACTCTGTCCAAAACTTGGCATCTCTATACCTGTGGGCAAAGACTCTTTATCTATGAATACCAAATGGACTGACGATCAATCTACTCAGGAGGTACATTCGCCTGTCTCATTAGTATTAACGGGGTTAGCTAATGTGGAAAACGTTAAGCATACCCTAGTGCCGCAGATTCGAAATACCAGCAACCAAGGTTGTTTGGTTTTTATTGATTTGTCGCAAGGCAATCAAAGATTAGGAGGCTCTTGTTTTGCGCAGGCCTTTGATTATTATTATGCTGACTGCCCAGATCTTAATGATCATGACTTATTAAAGAAATTCTTCGTTACCTTGAAGGCCATAAAAGAAAATGGCTGGATCGATGCCTACCATGACCGTTCAGATGGCGGGTTAATTGTGACGTTACTTGAAATGGCATTTGCAGGCCGTAGTGGCCTTGATGTCTTTGTACCCAGCGATCAAGATTTGCTTGATTTCCTATTCAATGAAGAGCTAGGTGTCGTGATTGAGATAGGTCAAAGTAAGGCAGATGAAGTGATTAAGTTCTTTGGTAAGCAAGGTATTGAGGCAAGTGTGATTGCCAAACCAAAACAGTCATTCGAGGTTGATGTTTTACATGGCGATGAGCTAAAGACCAGCCTCTCGTTGTTAGAGCTATTGAAAGAATGGATGAATTTGAGCCATCATATTCAGCTGTTACGTGATAACCCTGGGTGTGCATTGCAAGAGCTAGAAGTGACTTTAGATCCTGATAACAAGGGACTGCAATCAACCGTTTCAAGCTTTAATTACAAACCAACACAACATAATAGAAGTAAACCTAAAGTTGCTTTGGTTAGAGAGCAAGGTGTCAACAGCCATCATGAGATGGCATCAGCTTTGCTAGATGCTGGCTTCCAGCCAATTGATATTCATATGAATGAATTATTATCTGGCAAACGTCACCTAGATGAAAGCGTAGGGATGGTTATGTGTGGTGGGTTCTCTTATGGTGATGTTTTGGGTGCTGGAGGTGGTTGGGCAGGCACTATATTAAATAATGAAAATTTAAAGACGATGTTTGAAGACTTTCTTCATAATGAGAAACGCTTCAGTCTTGGGGTTTGTAATGGCTGCCAAGCGCTGACAAAACTTCACTCGATAATACCAGGAACTACAGACTGGCCTGCTTTTAAAGCCAATCAGTCAGGGCAGTTTGAGGCACGCGAGGTAATGGTAAAGGTAAATGACAGCTCGTCAATTCTTTTTCAAGGTATGACTGAGATGGTGTTACCGATCGTGGTATCACATGGAGAGGGCCGCGCTCAGTTAGGTGGCTCATCAAGCCCAAAAAATGTGACCTTGCAATATGTTGACGGTAGCTTTCAGCCAACTGAAAGGTACCCTCTTAATCCTAATGGGTCATCATTTGGAGTCGCTGGGTTGTGCAATGAAGATGGGAGGGTGAATATTATGATGCCGCACCCTGAACGCTCTTATTTATCTTCACAATTATCATGGCATCCTGAGGGTTGGAAAAGGGAGTCACCATGGATATTGATTTTTAACAATGCAAGAGAATGGGTATCAACCTAGCTTTGTATAGGGTGATGATATTTTTAGTGCATCGCTACCTTTTCTTCTAATCAGGTCTTCGCAGTAGTCGTCATAGTTACCCTCAATAAAGGTAACTTCATCCTTATTTTCAAATGCAATAATGTGAGAAGCAATCCGATTTAGGAACCATCGATCATGCGTTATCACTATGCAGGTGCCAGGGAATGCTAATAGCGCTTCCTCAAGAGCCCTTAGGGTTTCAACATCTAGATCATTTGTGGGCTCATCGAGTAGTAAAACATTCCCACCGGATTTTAGAAGTTTAGCCAGATGCACTCTATTTCTTTCGCCACCAGACAGTAACCCAATCTTCTTTTGTTGATCAACCCCCTTAAAGTTAAATTTTCCTAGGTAGGCTCTTGATGGTGTTTTGTAGTTTCCAACTTCAATCATATCCTGCTTATTTGATACCTCTTCCCAGATTGTATTTTCATCATTTAAGGAGTCTCTTGATTGGTCTACATGAGATATTTGAACTGTGTCACCGATGGTGATGGTGCCTGAGTCTGGTTCATCGGTGCCGGTAATTAATTTAAAAAGTGTTGATTTGCCAACACCATTTTCACCAATGATGCCAACAATAGACGCTGGGGGAATAGAGAAATTTAGGTTGTTGAAAAGAGGTTTATCTTCAAAGCCTTTAGAGACATTGCTGGCTTCAATAACGAGGTTTCCTAACCTAGGGCCAGGCGGGATATAGATTTCATTAGTCTCATTTCTGGTTTGAAATTCTTTAGAATTCAATTCTTCAAAGCGAGTTATCCGAGCTTTAGATTTGGCTTGTCTGCCTTTGGGATTTGTTCGTATCCATTCCAACTCAGACTTGATTGCCTTTCGCTGCGCCTGCTCAGTTTTTCCTTCATGCTCAAGTCGCTTGTCTTTTTGAAGGAGCCAGCTAGAGTAGTTGCCTTCCCATGGAATGCCCTCACCACGATCAAGTTCCAATATCCATCCCGCGACATTATCTAGAAAATAACGGTCATGAGTAACTGCTACTACTGTACCTTTATACTGTGCTAGAAATTGTTCTAACCAATGCACTGATTGGGCATCAAGGTGGTTAGTTGGTTCATCCAAAAGCAGCATATCAGGATTTGTGAGCAGTAGCCGACAGATAGCAACTCGTCGCTTTTCACCTCCGGATAGGTGCTCTATTTTAGCGTCCCACTCAGGCAAAGAAAGAGCGTATTTGGCTACTTCCAGTCGACGTTCTACCTCCCATCCAGAGCAAGTATCAATAGCCTCTTGAACCTTCCCTTGCTGCTCAAGTAATTTGGTCATTTCGTCGTCTGACATTGGTGTGGAAAATTTGTTAGTTATCTCATTAAATTGCTCTAAAAGCTTCAGCACATCGGCAACGCCTTCTTCTACTACTTCTTTTACCGTCTTATTGTCATCGATCTCTGGCTCTTGTGCGAGATAGCCAATGTTAATTCCGGCTTGCGCGCGCGCCTCGCCCTCAAAATTTTTGTCGACGCCCGCCATAATTTTTAAAAGGCTCGATTTTCCTGAACCATTAAGGCCGAGTACACCAATTTTTGCTCCAGGGAAAAAGCTTAAGCTGATATCTTTTAAGATAAAACGTTTGCTGGAAACAATCTTGCCAAGGCGATTAGTTGTAAATATATACTGCGACATGAAAACCTTATTAAAATAAACACCCTATTTTTATGATTTTTTTTGCTTATCGCAATCTATTTAATTTTTATTTTTTAATTCAGCTGAAGGTAAGAGCATAAATTTGTACAATATAACTTTTGAGGGTTATTCATGAATCAGTCTTTAATGGATCTAGATCAGTTTGATCCAGCTATCGCCAACGTTCTTCGTAATGAACTTGCTAGACAGGAGGAGCAGATTGAGCTAATCGCTTCTGAAAATTATGCTAGCCAGCGCATCCTCACAGCACAGGGCTCTGTTTTAACTAATAAGTATGCCGAAGGATACCCTAGCAAAAGATATTATGGTGGTTGTGAGTGTGTTGATGTAGCTGAAGAGCTGGCGATTGAACGAGCCAAAAAACTATTTAATGCTGGTTACGCTAATGTCCAGCCTCATTCAGGTTCGCAGGCGAATGCAGCTGTATTTCTTGCGCTACTAAAGCCTGGCGATACAATACTTGGGATGAGCCTTCCTCATGGCGGTCACCTAACGCATGGGGCCAAAGTTAATTTTTCAGGAAAAAACTATAACGCTATTTCCTATGGGATAAATACCGACACTGGTCTAATCGATTATGATGCGCTAGAGTCGCTTGCAGTTGAACATCGTCCTAAAATGATTATTGCAGGATTCTCAGCCTATTCACGCTTTCTAGATTGGGAGAAGTTTAGAGCTGTTGCTGATAAAGTAGGGGCCTTTTTGCTTGCCGATATTGCTCATGTTGCGGGTTTGGTAGCCTCTGGTCATTATCCTAGTCCATTCCCATATGCTGATGTCGTCACTACGACCACCCATAAAACCTTGAGGGGACCAAGAGGTGGCATGATACTTGCCCAAGATGATCCAGATATAAATAAAAAGCTTAACTCTGCTGTTTTCCCAGGCACACAAGGCGGACCATTGATGCATGTGATTGCCGCTAAAGCAATTGCATTCCAGGAGGCTCTTCAGCCAGAATTTAAAGCTTATCAGCAAGTTGTTCTTGATAATGCAAAATGCATGGCGCGCGAGTTAGACAGCCGCGGTTATGGTGTTGTATCAGGTGGGACCGATAATCACCTAATGCTGATTAGCTTGGTGTCTAAAAATATTGCAGGGAATGAAGCTGAAAATTTACTACATAAAGCTAATATTACTGTTAATAAAAATGCCGTACCAAACGACCCAAGATCTCCAATGATTACAAGTGGCTTGCGACTTGGTACCCCCGCTATTACGACCCGTGGCTTTGGAATTAATGAGACGTTGCAAGTTTCAGGGCACATTGCGGATTTATTAGATAGCTTATCCAAAGGTGGAAATAATGAGGCGTTAGTAAAGCAGGTGAAAGCCAGCGTGATTGCGCTATGCAAAAGATTTCCTGTTTATGGTTGATTAATTAAATGTATTGTCCATTCTGTAGTTTTAATGAGACCAAGGTCATAGATTCTAGATTGGCCGGTGACGGTTGGCAGATAAGACGTAGAAGGGAATGCTTAGATTGTAGTGAGCGATTTACCACGTTTGAGTCAATTGAGCTGGTAATGCCGAGAGTAGCCAAAAGAACTTTAGAGATTGAGCCATTTAACGAGGAAAAATTAAAGCGAAGCATCAGTCGCGCAACTGAGAAAAGACCTATACCCTCTGAAAAAATAGATATTATGCATAATCGTATTTTTCATTACTTTAGAACGCTTGGTGAAAGGGAGATTTCCACAAAGCTCATAGGGGAAAAGATTATGGATGAGCTCAAGAAGCTAGATGAAGTGGCATACATTCGTTTTGCCTCTGTTTATCGAAGCTTCACTGATGCAGCTGAGTTTAAAAATGAAGTTAATAATTTAAAGAAAGGAAAAAGGAAACGCGAAAGCCAGCTCTCGTTATCTTTAGATAGCCTTGATGTTAAGTAAATTTGAATCAGAATGTATGGACCGAGCGCTTGAGTTGGCTGCTAAGGGGCGATTTTCTACTTCACCGAACCCAAATGTAGGATGCGTGATTGCCAAAGATGAAAATATCATCTCTGAAGGTTGGCATCTTGAGGCCGGAGGACCACATGCAGAAGTAATGGCAATATTAAATGCCAAGGAGGACCTCACAGGGAGTAGTGTTTTTGTGACTCTTGAGCCCTGTGCCCATTTTGGTAAAACCAAACCTTGTGTTGATCTGCTAATTGAAAAAAAGGTGAGCCGTGTTTTTTGTGGGTCTTTAGATCCCAATCAAATAGTTAAGGAGAAAGGAATAGAAAAACTTAGGAGTCATGGCATTGAGGTAATTACTGATCTTAGTGTAGATACAGTAATGGAGCAAAATAAAGGTTATTTTTATCGTCATTTAAAAAATAGACCACGCGTAACATTAAAGATCGCCTCCACTATTGACGGAAAGATTGCGCTTGCCAATGGAGACAGCCAGTGGATTACAAATGAGCTATCTCGTGCTGATGCGCATCTTAATAGAGCATTGTCAGATGTGCTTATTACAGGTGTTGGTACGGTGCTTCAGGATGACCCAAGATTCACTACGCGAGTGAGCGATCCAAGCATTCAGTTTAAGAAGCCGCATGTATATATTTTAGATTCATCACTTAAGACTCCTATAGAGGCGAAGATTTTATTACAAGAAGACGTATTTATTGTATGTACCCAAGAAGCATCTATAGATCGCCTAAAATTATTTAATAGTCACAGATATAAAGTTATTCAGCAACCCGTATCCGGCCTAGTGTCATTGGAGCTCCTGATGGAGTACCTATGCTCACAAGAGTATAATCAAGTTCAAGTTGAAGCAGGTGCAAAAATAAATGGTAGCTTTATGTCGGAAGATTTAGTTGATGAGCTTCTTGTATATATAGCTCCAAAGGTTATGGGGGCAAGCGCCCAATCAATGTTTGATATTAGTGAATTAGAACATATGAACAATCTTAAGGAATTTAAATTATTTGACATCAAGCAATTGGGTGGAGACATTCGATTAAGATTAAGGAAAAAAAACGATCGTGTTTAGTGGAATTATTGAAGAAATAGGTACGGTAGCTTCAAGTGTTAAAGCTAAAGATGGTTTGGACCTGACTTTAATACTACCAAGAGAGTATCTCACTGAAGTCCAGCTTGGAGATAGCGTTGCAGTTAATGGTGCGTGTCTTACTTGTGCTAATGTTGCAAATGAAAAAATTTGTTTTAACTTGTCTCCTGAGACATTATCGCTAACCAACCTTAGTGGCTTGGCCTTAGGTCAAAAAGTGAATGTTGAAAGAGCATTAAAGCTTGGTGATAGAATTAATGGACATTTAGTTAGTGGGCATGTAGATGACGTAGCTGAAGTTTTGTCAATTACTCGAGAGGGTGAATGTCACTGCCTGATAATTTCCAAGCCCTTATCTTGCTCAACCCAGATTATAAAGAAAGGATCTATAACATTAGATGGAGTGAGCCTTACAACCAACGAAAGCTCAGGGGAATCTTTTAGAGTAATGATTGTCCCCTATACATTTACTAATACCATTATTGAGAATTATAATGTGGGTACCAAAGTTAACATTGAGATAGACTTAATGGCGCGTTATGTGCAAGGCATGATGAAATTATAAGAAAATATTATGACAAAAAATATGAACATTCATTTTAATACTACCGGAGAAATCATAGAGGCCATTAAGCAAGGCAAAATGGTTGTTATAGTTGACGATGAAGATCGTGAAAACGAGGGAGATATTTTATTAGCAGCGAGCAAGGTAAAGCCAGAGCATATTAATTTTATGTCTAAACATGGTAGAGGTCTAATTTGTCTTACTTTAACTAAGGATCGGTGTCAGCAATTAAGACTGCCATTAATGGTGATTGATACTAACCGAAGAAATAGCACCAATTTTACTTTGTCTATTGAGGCTTCTGAAGGAGTTACAACCGGTATTTCTGCATATGATCGTTCACATACTATTAGAGCTGCTGTTGCTCCTGATGCTAGGCCCGAAGATTTGAAGCAGCCGGGACATATTTTTCCTTTGATGGCACAGACAGGTGGCGTGTTGGTTCGTGCTGGTCATACCGAGGCTGGCTGCGATTTTTCGAGGTTGGCAGGGCTCGAGCCAGCTTGTGTTATTGTTGAGATACTTAATGAAGATGGCACCATGGCTCGCAGGGAAGACCTTATGAGGTTTGCCAGCCATCATGATTTGAAAATTGGTACGATAGCAGATCTCATTAGTTACCGCTTAGAGCATGAAGAAGCTGTAGAGGCACTAAAAGAAATTCCTATTACGAATAAGTACGGTAGTTTTAGATTGATATGTTTTGAGGATCATATTCATAGAAAAATTCATTTCGCGCTAATTAAAGGTGAAATTAATCCTGATGAGCCAACCTTAGTTAGAGTGCACCTGCAAGATGTATTTACGGATGTGTTAGATATTGAGTCTAAAATGTTAGGTCTATCATTTAATAAGGCCATGGAATTCTTTTCGGATAAACAATCTGGTGTATTAATCCTTTTGGGTTATCACCAAGAGCCTAGAGATATACTAAAAAGATTTAACATGATAGAAAGTAATAATCCGAGGGACTCTGCTGAGATTGCCCAAGATGAGTTAAGAACTTATGGTATTGGTGCACAAATACTGAGGAATATTGGTGTTCGTAGAATGACCGTGATGAGTTCACCAAAAAGTATGTCTGCAATATCTGGCTTTGGACTTCAAATAGATGGTTATATTGGTGTTGAGTAGGGGGTATTTATTTTGCAATATAATCAATCAAAATTTCAGCTAGACCTCGACGTTAGCGCCCTAAAGATTGGAATAGTTGCCGCTTTATTTAACAATGAGGTTGTAGATTCCTTAATTTATATGGCCAAAAAAGCACTTATTGCTCAGGGTATCAATGATAATCAAATAGAAATTAAGCAAGTCCCTGGTGCTTATGAAATTCCTTTAATGTGTAAGTATCTTGCAGATGGTAAGGAGGGAAAGGATACCAGGGATTATCATTATGATGGCTTGATTGCCCTTGGTTGTGTCATTAGGGGTGAAACTTTACATTTTGAGCAGGTTGCGCATGCCGCATCTGATGGCGTGTTGCGTGTAAGCTTGGATCATTCTATTCCTATTGGCTACGGTGTTCTTGCTGTTGATACTATAGGACAGGCTATCGAGCGCTCCTCTAAGAATGATCAGAATAAAGGCTGGGAAGCTGCTATGGCAATGCTAATGATGGTTCAGCAATGCCAAGTTGATTTGATATGAGTAAGGGGTTAGTTCAGTTATCAAGAGAGCTTCTTGTGCAAGCTATTTACCAGCAGCTTATTACTGACACTTCAGAGAAAGACCTCATTAAGGAAAACAAAGAGAAGTTAGCTTCAGTTAATAAATCCCATTTCAAAAGAGTACTCCATTATTATTTTGAAAATAAATTAAATCTTGAAGAATTGATTGTCCAGTCGACATCTAGACCCATCAAAAAAATTGATATTATTGATCAATCGATTCTATTTTTAGCTTTAGCTGAGAGCGCCAGTTGTGAGACACCAAAAAAAGTAATTATTAATGAGGCGGTAGAGCTATCAAGAATTTATGGACCCGAAGATAGTTATCGTTTTATAAATGGTGCCCTTGATAATTTAAAAACAAGCGAAGGTGAGAAAAGTAACTGAGAGTGAAATTATTCACTACTTGAAATTTGGAAGGTTAAATCCAAAACAAGTGGTTATCCCTATTGGAGATGATGCGGCATTGCTTGAGCTCGATAACACTAGAGTTGTTATTTGTAAGGATATAAGTGTTGAAGGTACCCATTTCTTAAGAAACACAGACCCGTTTAATATTGCTAGAAGATCAGTCCTCGTTAATGTTAGTGATTTAGCTGCCATGGCTGCTATACCAAAATACATACTTCTGGGTCTTACCTTGCCCACTGCTTATGCTAATGAAAAATGGGTGAAGCGTTTTTCAAAGGGGTTACATTCAGTTTTAGATGAATTTGATATGCATTTAATTGGTGGGGATGTCACTAAAGGAAAATTAAACGTCTCTGTTACCTTGATAGGTGAAGAGTTCATTGAATCTAGATCGCTAAAACGTTCAGATATGTTGCCTGATGATAATATTTATGTAACAGGAACATTGGGTGACGCGGCAGCAGGACTGAAGTTATTAAAGAGCAAAACTGCTACTAAAGGCAGTGATTATAAATATTTAGTGGATAGGTATATTGATCCCAATCCTAGGATAGAGCTTGCTAAGCGAATTGCGCCTTTTGCTCGAGGAGTTATTGATGTATCTGATGGTTTATTAAATGAATTACAGATATTGTCTAAGCAAAGTAATTGTGGAGTATCAGTTGATACAAGTTTAATACCCACCTCTAAATCATTAAGAACCGTTGCTGGAAAAAATTTTATTGAGTTAGCTTTAAATGGTGGAGATGACTATGAGATATTGTTCGCTGCACCGCCATCAGAGCAGAAAGCAATCGAGAAAATAAGCCAGACATTAAAGCTTCCTATATCATTAATAGGGACAGCTGTATCGAAAAAAGGAATAAATATTAACGGTCTTGACAGTGGAATAAAAATAAAATCTTTTAGGCATTTTTAATGAAAGAAAAAATTAGTTTAAGTAATTTATATAATTTTATCTCTACTGGTTTTGGGGTAGGGTTAGCTCCTTTTATGCCCGGTACTTTTGGGACTGCTGTTATGTTAATCCCAATTTACTTCTCGGTTGGCTTGGACGCTCCTCTATTATTTTTGATAACCATGCTGCTTATTTGTGTGGGACTTATAACTACTGCTCAAACAATACTTAAATTGAGTGATAAAGATCATCCCGCTATTGTGATCGATGAAATGGCTGGTTTTTATATTGTTGTTTTTTCTTTAGATGGTGGCTTGTATGAGCTCTTGCTTGCTTTTGTTATTTTTCGAGCGCTAGATATTATAAAGCCATGGCCTATAAGCTATGTTGAGAAAAAATATGTCGGAGCTCTTGGAGTAATGGCAGATGATGTGCTGGCAGGAGTAATTACTGCGATTGCCTTACTATTAATAAAGTTTTCTAATCTTCTTTAACTTCAAACTTTTCTATATTTTCACCAGAAATAATTTGAATTTTTTGCTCAGCCTCATGAATTATTTTTTGGCATTGTTTTGTAAGCTTTACCCCTTCTTCAAATTTATTTAAAGAGAGTTCGAGCGATAGTTCCCCATCTTCAAGATCAGCAACAATTTTTTCCAGTGAGCCAATAAGTTGCTCGAGGGATTGTTCATTTTTTTTATTAGTCATGCTTACATTATAGTTGAAATAAATGTACATGTAATTGACACTGCAATCATCTTATATTAGACTAAGTCTAAATTTAATATGGAGGAATCAATGAGCTTAAAAGGAAGTAAAACTGAACAAAATCTTAAGGATGCTTTTAGTGGTGAATCACAAGCTAATAGACGTTATTTGTATTTTGCTGCAAAGGCTGATGTAGAAGGTTATAACGATGTCGCTTCTGTTTTTAGATCAACCGCAGAGGGCGAAACTGGTCATGCCCATGGTCATTTGGAATACTTAGAGGCTGTTGGTGATCCTACAACAGGTCTTCCGATTGGTGATACTTCGGATAATCTCAAAGCAGCAATTGCAGGTGAGACTCATGAGTATACAGATATGTATCCAGGTATGGCTAAAGCTGCAAGAGATGAGGGTTTTGAGGAGATTGCTGATTGGTTTGAAACGCTTGCTAAGGCAGAGCGCTCGCACGCAAATAAGTTCCAAAAAACACTTGATAATATCGATGCCTAGCTCATTAGTTATGGAAGTTATGATGCCCCTTTTATATTTAAGGAGCATCATAAAGAATAAGAGGATTTTATGAAAGAGGGTAATCTAGAAGCGCCCACAAGGCATCCTGTCGACTGGAAATCAGATGCCTTTAATGATGAGGGGCTTCTTTTTAAAGAGCTAGAACGAGTTTTTGATGTCTGCCATGGATGTCGAAGGTGTTTTAGTTTATGCAACTCATTTCCTACACTGTTTGAAGCGGTCGATGAATCAGAAACTGGAGAGCTGGATAGCGTTGCAAAAGATGTGTATTGGGATGTCGTGGATCATTGTTATTTGTGTGACATGTGCTACATGTCAAAATGCCCCTATGTTCCCCCGCATGAATTTAATATAGATTTTCCACATTTAATGCTTAGAGCGAAGCATCAGAAATTTAATAAAAAAGGCGCAAGCACTCGAGATAAGGTATTAAGTGCAACAGAAAAGGTTGGAAGCTTCGCTGGCATACCGGTTGTTTCTAGCATTATTAATGCAGCGAATAAAAATAAAACCTCTCGAAAGGTGATGGAAAAGATAGCGGGGATTGACAAAGATGCCCCCCTTCCTATTTTCCATACCAAGACTGCCCGAAAACTGCATGCAAAAAATGCATTAAATGATAGTGAGGTTGTTGAAGCTGTCACCGCAGGAAGAAACCAGGGCAAAGTTGTAATTTTTACCACATGCTATGGGAATAGAAATCAACCTGAAATGGTTGATGATCTAATTAAAGTGTATGAGCATAATGGTATATCGACTCGTTTATTGAAAGATGAGAAATGTTGCGGAATGCCAAAGTTTGAATTAGGTGACTTAAAATCAGTGGAGGCATTTATGCAATTTAATGCGCCTCGACTTGAGGAAGTCATTAATGAAGGTTGGGATATTGTTGCACCCATTCCTTCATGTGTTTTGATGTTTAAGCAAGAGCTACCATTATTGTTCCCTGAGGATGTAGCGCTGTCACGGATAGCAGCATCTATTTTTGATCCCTTTGAATATTTAATGCAGCGACATGATGCTGGTCTTCTTAAAACTAATTTTGTACAACAATTAGGCAAAATTAGCTACCAAGTCCCTTGTCATCTGAGAGTTCAAAATATGGGCTTAAAGTCACGAGATATACTGAATCTTATTCCCGATACTAAGGTTCATGCAATCGAAAGGTGCTCTGGCCATAATGGTACTTATGCAGTCAAAAAAGAGTTTGGCGCTATTGCGAGAAAAATAGGACGCCCAGTGGTCAAACAGGCCGAAACACATGAGGCTGATTTTTTTGCCAGTGACTGCCCAATGGCCTCTGAGCATATCGCTGCAATGTCAGACAAGATTACCGCTAATCATCCAATGTCATTACTTAGAAAAGCTTACGGAGTATAAAAAATAACAATGAAAAAACTAGATCCCCAAGAGCTTTATTCATTAGAACAATACCATGTACTTCGTAATCAATTTAGGAGCGAGGTTATTGGGCATAAAAAAAATCGACAACTGCCAATTGGTCCAAATGTAACCTTGTATTTTGAGGATAGATTGACCATTCAATATCAGATTCAGGAAATATTAAGGGTAGAAAAGGTATTCTCCCGAGAGGGTGTAGAAGAGGAGCTGTCAGCTTATAATCCGCTTATACCTGATGGGAGTAATTTTAAAGCAACCTTTATGATTGAGTATTCAGATGAAGCTGAGAGGAAAAAGGCGTTAAAGGGCTTGATTGGTATAGAAGACCTTGTTTTTTTAAATGTTGGCGATAGTAAAATTCCAGCCATTGCTGATGAGGATCTAGTGCGAGAAAATGAAGAAAAGACATCTGCTGTTCATTTTTTAAGATTTGAGCTGCCAATTGAGATAGTCACAGCTCTTAAAAATAACGAATCTTTTAGTTTTAGTATTGAGCATGAAAATTATCATCATGTTCAGGTACCTCCTGAATTAATTCGAACGTCATTGGTTAATGATCTCGATTAATTTTTCCTGAGGGATTACAATGGCGTAATACGTTATTAGGGTGAGATATTTTGGCTCAAAAGTACGATTCTTCAGACCTTGAGGTACTAGAAGGCTTAGATCCGGTTAGAAAAAGACCGGGCATGTACACCGATACCACTAGACCTAATCATTTAGCATATGAAGTAATTGATAATAGTATTGATGAAGCAATAGAGGGCTACGCTAACAAAATACAAGTATGCTTGTTTAGCGATGGCAGCCTCCAGGTTAAAGATAACGGTAGGGGTCTTCCCGTGGATATACACCCTAAAGAAAAAATATCAGGCGTAGAGCTAGTATTAACAAAATTACACTCTGGCGGAAAGTTTTCAGGTAAAAATTATAAGTACTCTGGTGGCTTGCATGGTGTGGGTGTATCAGCCGTGAACGCTTTATCATCACACCTAGAGGTGTGGGTAAGACGTAATGGGAAAGAATATAATATGGGGTTTAAGGATGGCCAGCGAGTTGCCGAATTAGAACCTATCGATAAGGTAAAGAAGGCTGACACTGGTACCAGGATTAGGTTTATGCCTAACTCAAAATATTTTGATATAGCAGAATTTTCTCTGCCTGAACTAAAGAGGACGCTGCGAGCAAAGGCTGTATTATGCCCAGGTATCATCATTCAGTTTACCGATGAAAAAAATGATTCAAATAACGATGAGTGGTGCTATAAAAAGGGACTAGCGGAATATTTACTAGAGCAGACATCAAGTGATGCTTTGCTTATTCCTAATCAGCCTTACTATACTGAATTAAAAAGAGATAAATGTGAGTTGTCAATCACGATAGCTTGGGAGTCAGATCACGAACAGACCATACATGAAAGTTATGTTAATTTGATACCTACGCCACAGGGTGGTACTCATGTGAATGGCCTAAGATCAGGCATTACTGATGCTATTAGAGAGTTTTGTGACTTCCAGAATTTATTACCTAGAGGTATTAAAATTACACCGGAAGACGTGTGGAAAGATGTTCACTTTATTCTTTCAATTAAGCTTCCAGAACCTCAATTTTCTGGGCAGACTAAGGAGCGATTAACTTCCCGTGACGCTAACTCAATTGTTCATACATTAACAAAAGATTTTTTTTCTTTGTGGCTTAATCAAAACTCTGAATCAGCTCAATTAATTTCTTCCTTGGTTATAGAAAATGCGATTCTTAGGCAAAAGAAAAGTAAAAAAATTGAGAGGAAGCGCATTACTCATAATGGGCCAGCACTTCCGGGAAAGCTTGCTGACTGTATATCAGAAGATCCTAGTATTAGCGAACTATTCATTGTTGAGGGAGATTCAGCAGGTGGCTCTGCTAAGCAGGCAAGAAATAAAGAGACCCAGGCCATACTTCCGCTGAGGGGAAAAATATTAAACACATGGGAATCAGATACAGACGAGATACTGAAGTCACAGGAGGTTTCAAATATTAGTATTGCTTTGGGTGTAGAGCCAGGAAGTGATGATATTGGCAAGCTACGCTATCATAAGATATGCATCCTAGCTGATGCAGATTCAGACGGCTTGCATATAGCCTCTTTATTGTGCGCCTTGTTGTTAAAACATTTTCCATTAGTAGTCGATCAGGGGTTTGTGTATATTGCTTTACCGCCGTTATATAGGATAGATCAAGGAAAAAAGGTGTTTTATGCTGTAGATGAAAAGGAAAGGGAAGATATTATTAAAAAACTTGAAACAAACAAAAGCAATACTAAAGTACTGATAACTCGTTTTAAGGGGTTAGGCGAAATGAACCCATTGCAATTGAGAGAGACCACCATGAATCCTGAAACAAGAAAACTATTAAGACTTACTCTAATAGATGTAGGCCAAGCTGATAGTATATTTGATATGCTGCTCTCAAAAAAGAATGCGCAACAGAGAAAGCAGTGGATTGAAAGTAAGGGCAATAGAGCACAATACTTATAAAAATGAAAAATCAGAAGTTAGAGTTTGAGCATATAGAGGACTATGATATAGGTAGTTTTGCTGAGAGTGCATACCTCAATTATTCGATGTATGTCATTTTAGATAGAGCCTTGCCTCAGCTCGGCGATGGATTAAAGCCTGTCCAAAGACGAATTATTTATGCTATGAGTGACTTGGGTTTGTCGGCCAGTTCCAAGCCAAAAAAATCTGCTAGAACCATCGGTGATGTAATAGGTAAATTTCATCCACATGGCGATGGTGCATGCTATGAAGCCATGGTGAATATGGCGCAAGATTTCAGTTATCGCTACCCATTAATTGATGGCCAGGGAAATTGGGGTTCGCAGGATGACCCTAAATCATTTGCGGCCATGCGATATACCGAAGCAAAGCTCACAAAATATTCAAATGCATTATTAAGTGAACTAGATGAGGGGACGGTTGAATGGCAAGGTAATTTTGACGGCACGCTTGAAGAGCCAAAAATATTGCCAGCGCAATTACCAAATATTTTATTAAACGGAGGTTCTGGTATTGCCGTAGGTATGGCAACAGACGTTCCGTCGCATAATATCAGTGAAGTGATTAGTGGTTTAATAGCATTGGCTGATAACCCAGAACTTTCGCTTGATGAGCTTTTAAATTTTATTCCCGCACCTGATTTTGCTACTGGCGGTGAGATTACTTCATCGGCAGAGGATATTAAGCGTATTTATCTGACCGGAAACGGGAGCCTTAAACTACGAGCTAAGTTTGGACTAGAGAAAAAAGATATCGTTATAACTGAACTGCCATATCATATTTCCGGAGCTAAAGTGATCGAGCAAATCGCTGAACAAATGATTGCTAAGAAGCTACCTATGGTATCAGATCTTAGAGATGAGTCAGATCATGAGCATGCTTGTAGACTTGTGTTGAAGCTCAAATCAACAGATTTGGAGGCTGATTCAATTATTTCGCATCTTTGTGCAACAACAGATCTTGAGCGTAATGTTAGGGTTAATTTGAATATTATTAACCTAGAGGGCTTGCCGCAGGTTTATGATTTGAAGACACTTTGCTTGGATTGGTTAAAGTTTAGATTGGCTACAGTCAAAAGGAAGTATCAGTATCGTTTTGATAAAATTCAAGCAAGACTTCATCTGCTTGATGGTTTGATGATTGCCTACCTAAATATTGATGACGTAATTCATATTATTAGAAATGATGATGAGCCCAAAGTTGAATTGATGAGGTGCTTTCATTTAAGTGAGCTACAAGCTAATAGTATTCTTGACCTTAAACTAAGGTTTTTAGCAAAACTTGAAGAGATAAAAATCAAAGGTGAGCAAACGGAACTTAATAAGGAAGAGAAGCACTTAAAGAAAATTTTAAAATCTAAGCAACTTTTAAATGATGCAATGAAGAATGAACTTTTAGTCTTAATGGAACATTTTGGTGATGAGAGAAGGACACAGCTAAATGAGCGGCAGGCTGCTGAGGCTATCAGTGAAAAACAAATAGTTAGAAAAGAGCCATCTACCTTAATTGTCTCAAAAAATGGTTGGGTCAGACTTGCTAAAGGACATGAGATTGATGTTGATTCAATAACATTTAAAGCAGACGATAGCTTGCTTGATTTACCCTCTAAAGGCCATCTTGGTCAAGAGGCTGTTTTTATAGATCAAAGTGGAAGAGCTTATAGTGTTTTAGTTAATCAGCTGCCGTCAGCCAGAGGTTTTGGTGAGCCATTAAGCAGTCTATTTAAGGTAAGCGATGGCGTTCGTTTTGTTACGAGCACTTTAGGTGAGCCGGAAGACTGCTTTGTGATTGCAACAACTAATGGTTATGGGTTTAGAATTGAAAAAAATGATCTTATATCCAGAAACAAAGCAGGCAGAGCTGTAATAAAAGTTTCAGAGGCAGACAGCATACTTCCACTTAAGAGAATAAAGACCGATAAAGATATCATTTTTTCTATCTCAAGTGATTTTAGAGCCTTAGCGTTCCCAGTTTCTGACTTGCCAAAATTAAGTAAGGGAAAGGGTAATAAGATCATCGGACTACCTAAAAATAAATCTTTACATTTAGGCTTTATATCGGTGGTTTCACCATCTGAGACATTGTACCTCGTTATAGGGAAGCGATCTAAAAAGTTAAGTTATGAGCAAATTAATGATTATATTGGCGCTCGAGGAAGAAGAGGCATCTCATTGAAATTAAAGTCAATTGACAGTATTTTCATCCAATAACTCATAGGGAATCTTACTTGATTTCCCGGGCACTTCTTTTACCAAGCGAGGGAGCAAGTAGCCAGGTAATTCCGTCCTTATTTCTTCATATATTTTCTTTGTTAATCTTGTGCTAACTTCGTAATGTTCACTGTTAGTTACAGGGTCAAGTAAATGAAGATAGTAAGGAAGAACTCCGTACTTAAAAAGTTTATGACTTAGCTTTATGAGAGTGCTGGCTGAGTCATTGATATCCTTAAGGAGTACAGATTGATTAAGCAGCGTAAGTTTGCTTAGTTCTGATAATTTAAGAAGTGCCCTCTTTACGTCACTATCTATTTCGTTAGGATGATTGCAGTGAATGACTACCACAAGATTTGCACGAATATTGCCAAGTATATTTATAAACTTATCATTAATCCTTGATGGAATTGCAATGGGAAAGCGAGTATGTAGACGAATGGTTTTAATGTGCTCAATGTTATCAATCTTATTTAATAATGACCCTAGTTTGTGGTTGCTTAAAGAGAGCGGGTCCCCACCAGATAAAATCACTTCGTTTAATGCATCATCTTCATGTATTGTTTTAATGACTGCATTGTAGTTATCTTTAGAGGAGAGATTATCGGCATAGTTAAAGTGTTGTCTGAAGCAGTATTGGCAGTGGATAGGGCATGCTTGCGTGGTAATGATAAGAGCCCTAGATTTGTATTTTTTTATTAATCCATCTTTTGCAAGTGCGCGTTCATTGAGTGGGTCATTAGTGCCCCGTGCATTATTAATGTTTATTTTTTTTACTACCTGTAATAATAAGGGATCTTTTGGATCATTAGGATTTATTCTTGAGATGAAAGAGGCGGGTACTTTAGTTTGAAAATGACCACCCTTCATAAGGGTTAACTTTTCTTTAAGTTGCAAATGTTCTTTAAGTAAAGGAATGGCATTAGATGCTTCCTTAAAGTCCTTTTGCCAAGATTGCTTTTTCATTAATTAACTTGCATTTATAATGCTTAAATAGAATATTAAAAAATTAAGGACAATATGTCATCATACAGCACCAGTGAATTTAAGAATGGTTTAAAAATCATTATTGATGGAGACCCTTACTCCATTATAGAAAATGAGTTTGTCAAGCCTGGTAAGGGCCAAGCGTTTAACCGAGTAAAAATTAAAAATCTAATGAATGGTCGTGTTATTGATAAGACCTTTAAATCAGGCGAGTCACTGGAAGCTGCAGATGTCATCGAGATTGATATGCAGTTCCTTTATGTGGACGGTGCCGAATGGCATTTTATGAATGCCGATACATTTGAGCAGGTTGCTGCAGACACTAGATCGATTGGAAGTGCTAAGGATTGGATTAAAGAGGGGCTGATATGCACTGTCATGCTTTGGAATGACGCACCAATTAGTGTTACTCCGCCCAACTTTGTAGAGCTTAAGATTATAGAGACAGACCCCGGATTAAAAGGTGATACTGCTCAGGGCGGCGTTAAACCAGCTATTTTAGAAACTGGCGCTTCGATTAGGGTTCCTCTTTTTATTGCCCAGGGAGAGATAGTAAGGATTGATACTAGAAATGGTGAGTATGTTAATAGGGCTAAGAGCTAGCAGTAAATTCGATCAGACGGTATCGATGTTGCCCCTCTTGATAGAGCATAAAGGCGGTTAAGTCCTATAGAAACACCGCAGCATTGAGGTAGTAATGTAGAGACCTTAGTCAGATAGTCTTTTGGTATCTCCAGATACTCGCTACCTTCCTTTTTAGAGATATTTTTAAACCTTTGAGCAAGTAGATCTACTTGTCTTAGCTCCTCATAGCCATTAGCAAGCTCTATGCCCCGATAAAAGCATTCAAAACGAGTTGAAATGGAATTATCAGTGGGATCGACAGAAGCCATTGAGGCTTGATCAGAGGGGAATTGGGTGATTGTGACTAATTCATGGGGGCTGAAATTAAGTTGCATCACGCTAGAAAATAAAAGATCTAGTAAGTCATTATGGGTTAGTAGATTACCATCAAAGTTAATGTCATGTTTTTTTAAACATTCAATAAGATTGGTTTTTGTGGAGGGGTAATCTTCATGAACCAAAGAATAAAACAAATCCTTGTAGGCAATTTTAGTCTTTTTTATTGGGTCGTCTGAAGGCCGATCAAGTAATAATAAAAGCAAGCCATTAACCTCTTTGATCATTTTGTCGATATGAATACCTACTCGATACCATTCAAGCATTTGAAACTCTTTGGTGTGCCATGATCCAACTTCCTCATCTCTAAAAGTAGTACATATTTGGTATATATCTCGACTACCTAAGGAGAGCAGTTCTTTCATTTTTAGTTCCGGTGAAGTATGTAGAAATAACTTATGTGGTGGGATCTTCGATATAACCTTAAACGGCTTAATATGCTCGTTGGGTACTTCAAATTTATTTAATATAGAGGTGCTTACTTCAATGCATTCGTGCTCACCAAGGTAGTGTTTTACCTTAGAGATAAATATATTCCAATTTTTTATTTCTTCTCTCATCTGAGTATTTAAGGTCTAAGGAAGATACTCAGCAATTGCTTCCCCCATTTTTACAGGTTGCATTGAGCTAACTCGCAATGCTGCATATGAAGAAGGAAGAAGTAATATGACGGTTGACCCAAGATTAAAACAAGCAAGCTCCTCCCCCTTTTGTTTTTTTGATTTTCCTGGTGGAACTTCACTATATGAATCTTTTTTAAATTTAAATTCTTCTTGCCAGAAAGTTGAGATACTGGCCACGTTTAAAGCCCCTATCATTACTAGGGGGCTGATTCCCATACTTGATTTTAACCATAAAATTAAACGTTCATTTTTAGTGAAAACTCTATCGACTTTTTTCAGGGTACGAGGTCGCACTGTATATTTTTCCCCTGGAATATATTTAGCACCAATAACTTCACCATCAAATGGCATGTGTATACGATGGTAATTTTGAGGTGATAGATAGATTGTAAGAAAAAGATCGGTACCTATTTCTTGATCAGACAACTTATTTCCTAAGAGATCACTTAGGTCATAGTAATGATCTTTTGCTTGGATTAATTTACCATCATTTACTGTTCCAAATTCTGTAATTGTTCCATCTGCCGGAGAGGTGATCTGGCTTTCTTTGTTATCAATAGGTCGATATTTTGATTCCAGCCGCCTAATAAAAAAGTCATTAAAATTAGAATAGCTTTTAAGATCTTTGTCTAAGAGTTCAGAGATATCTATGTTATTAGCCCATATAAAAATTTTAATAAGAAGAAGTTTAAACCATGAAACCTTGACTCGAGATAGCTTATAGACGATATGTCCAGAAAGTTGAGCTAGGACATTGTGTATTAATGAGGGCATTAGTTTAGATTTCCTTATGACGTGAGATTAGCTCTTTAAATGGCTGTTCAATATCAGCGGGAGAGGTGATGTTGCTTACTATACCAATTATTTGGTAGGTAGGACTGATTAAAAAGACAACGCCACTATGAGTCACGTTATAGTTTGCCCCATCAGCATTGTTGATTTGATGGACAGCAATTCCTAGTTGAGACCATAGGTTTTTTAAAGCGCTCTCTTCACCGGTTAGTCCAATAAAACTATGACTGAAATTATTAAGGTAGGCATTGATCTTCTCCGAAGAGTCTCTAGATGGGTCTACAGTCACAAAAATAGTTTGTATTTCTTCGTTAGCACTAAGATTAAAGTTTGTATTTGCAAGATGCGCAAGTGTTATAGGGCAGATATCTGGACAAAACGTAAAACCAAAAAACAATAAAGTGTATTTGTTATCAAAAATTGACTCATCAGTAGGCTCACTTAACTGATTTAGCAGCGAGAATGGCTCAATTATGGGGCCATTCATTAATAGCTGTAACCCTATTTTGGATGACTGATGTATTTCCATTTGTTGGCGAGAACTTTTATTAAAATTAGTTACGACTACGGTAAGTAGTAAAATGAAAAGAGTAAATAAAAGGTATAATTTTTTTTGTTGCATCAATAAATTAAGTTTATATGGGAATTAGCGCACTAAGAAATATATTATTAAATGCTGATCAAAGCAATTGGCATAATTTGATTAAAGATTATCTTAAGTCAAAAGATCTTTTTTATGGTCATGGCACATTAAGTGCAAATGATGAGGCCTTTTGGATAGTAAATTTTCTTAAACGAGAGCATGCAGATGACAAGGCAAGCGCACTTACTCAGTTGTTTGATATCCTACAGGAAAGGGTGGGTAAGCGTCTCCCACTTGCTTATGTTTTGGGGGAGGCATATTTTGCTACTTTGCCATTTATAATAACGACAGATGTAATTGTGCCCCGTTCGCCCATAGCAGAGTTGATCTTGGATGATTTTTTGCCCTGGATTACGCTCAATAATTCAGATCGTGTTTTAGAGCTTTGCACAGGTTGCGGCTGCATTGCTTTAGCTATAGCGCATTTTAATCCAAGAACAATAGTTGACGCTACCGATATCTCAAGTGCAGCAATTAAGCTATCCAGATCTAACGCAAAAAGGCTGAACCTTCATAAAGCCGTGTCTTTTTATGAGGTTGATCTTTTCCCTGAAACTAAACATCAATATAAATTAATTGTTAGCAATCCACCTTATGTGCCTTCATCTCACATACAAGATCTTCCGGCTGAATTTAAGCATGAGCCTGTGATTGCGTTTGATGGTGGTCAAAACGGGTTAGTTTTAGTTGATCGAATTATTAAAGAAAGCATTAAGTATCTTACAGATGACGGTTCATTAATTCTTGAAGTTGGTGAGATTCATGAGTATTTTTCATCAAAATACCAAGCGCTTAATCCAGTCTGGATAGCGCTACACAATGGGGGAGAAGGGGTATGCATTATCTCAAAAACAGACCTTATGAATTATTTTCTTAATTCTTAGAGCTATTTGTTAGATAATAGCTAAATAATTTAGGTAGAGTTATGTCAGGAAATACTTTCGGAAAACTTTTTACAGTGACTACCTTCGGGGAGAGTCATGGGCCAGCTTTGGGAGCCATTATTGATGGATGCCCTCCTGGGATGAAGCTAGATGAGTCAGATATTCAGAAAGATTTAGATAGAAGAAAGCCAGGCCAGTCTAAGTTTGTCACACAACGTAAAGAATCAGACACGGTTAAAATTATGTCAGGTGTTTTCGAGGGAGTAACAACTGGAACCCCCATAGGTCTTATTATTGAGAATGAAGACCAAAGGTCAAAAGATTACGGGAAAATTAAAGATAAATTTCGTCCTGGCCATGCAGATTTTACCTATGAAAAGAAGTATGGCATTCGAGACTATCGCGGTGGCGGTCGATCTTCAGCAAGAGAGACTGCAATGAGAGTAGCTGCTGGAGCAATAGCAAGAAAATATTTATTTGAGCACTCAAATCTTGGAATTCATGGTTATTTGTCTCAAATAGGTGAGATGCCTCTTGAGTACAAAGACCCCGAATCAATCAATACCAATGGTTTCTTTTGTGCTGACCCTGAGAAAGTTAAACAGATTGAGCAATATATTACACAACTTAGAAGAGACGGAGACTCTGTAGGAGCAAAGATTACTATTCGCGCAACCAATGTTCCTATAGGTTTAGGCGAACCCGTATTTGATAAGCTTGAGAGTGATTTAGCGAGAGGCTTAATGAGCATTAATGCTGTTAAGGGGTTTGAGATTGGCGATGGGTTTCAATCTGTAAGCCAAAGGGGTTCGGAACATAGAGATGAGATTACTCAAGATGGTTTTACAAAAAATTCTTCTGGAGGAACACTCGGAGGCATATCTAGCGGACAGGATTTGCTTATGAGTATTGTTTTAAAGCCAACTTCAAGCATACAGGTACCAGGTAAAACAATTAGTAAAGATGGTTCAGAAACTGAAATTATTACCACTGGTCGTCATGACCCTTGTGTTGGAGTTAGAGCGACACCCATTGCCGAGTCAATGGTTGCCTTAGTACTTATGGATCACTTACTAAGAAATCATGCTCAAAATCACTTAAAAGACTGATGGGCTTAAAAGATAAATACAATGTTGCAGTGGTTGGCGCTACTGGTCTTGTTGGAGAAACCATACTAGATATTCTTGAAGAGAGAGAATTTCCTGTAGGCAATTTAGTTCCCCTTGCCAGCAACCGCTCTCTTGGCAAGACAGTCCATTATTGTGAATCTGAGTACCCAGTTGTTGATTTAGAGACTTTTGATTTTACCGATATAGATATTGCTTTTTTCTCTGCCGGCGCAAACGTTTCCAGAGTCTATGCTGTTAAAGCTGCTAGTCAAGGGGCAGTGGTCATCGATAATACTTCTGAATTTAGAATGCAAGATGATATACCTCTGATTGTGCCTGAGTGCAACCTTCAAGATCTGGATCGATATAAGTTACGCAATATTATAGCTAATCCCAATTGTTCTACCATTCAAATGCTGGTCGCCTTAAAGCCTCTTCATGATGCTTTTGATATAGAACGTATTAATGTGGCAACTTACCAAGCAACGTCGGGCGCAGGAAGAAGTTTTATGCAAAGTCTTGAAACTGGCACTAAGGATATGTTGTCTGGCAGTGTAATAGATAAAGGAGAAGGTGAGCACCCGATCCCATTTAATGTAATTCCAAAAATTGATGTGCTACAGCCAAATGGATATACCAAAGAAGAAATGAAGATAGTGCTAGAAACTAAAAAGGTTCTTAATTCAGATACGATAAATGTTAATCCTACATGTGTCAGGGTCCCAGTATTTTTTGGACACTCTGAGGCTGTTCATATTGAAACCTTTAAGGAGCCAAATATTGATGAGGTCATTCAGATTTTATCTGATGCGCCAGGTATTTTAGTAGTGAATGGAAAAGAGCCGGGGGATTATCCTTCAGCCGTATATGATGCAGCAGGAAGAGATGAGGTATTTGTTGGAAGGATTAGAAAAGATATTTCGACAAAAAATGGCCTAAATTTATGGGTAGTTTCAGACAATATTAGGAAAGGCGCTGCTTTAAACAGTATCCAGATTGGTGAGTGTCTTATTGAGCAATACTTATAATAGCTGTTGGTTATTCTAATGGGCTTAAAACTCTTATTTTTTATCACTATTCAAGAATCATCAAATATACTTTCTGATCAAAGGTTAATAAGTAATTTTTTTGAAACGATCTCTCGCCTAAAGGAATTATTGATTGAGGTAGTAAATGATGGGTCATTAACCATTATTACTTTAATCAGCGCCAGTTTTTTGTTTTCAGTATTATTAATATATGCCTACTTCAGGCAGTATCGATTGCCTAAGAATACTGCTAATCAAAAAATTGCTTTCAATGTCCTGTGTGAAGAAATAGGCACCGACTTGGGTTCGAATGTTTATTACGAGGTAAATGATTTTGAAGTGCAAATGCAATTAGATTTAGCTCGGTCATTGATTGGCATGAAGCAACACAAAGAAGCCGAAAAAGTTTTATTAAAAATTAACCATGAAATGACAGAAGCACAGAAAAGCGACCTAAAGACCTTGAAGGAAAATTTAGATTTATGAGATTCGCATTTGGTGTAGAGTATGACGGGACATCGTTTTCAGGCTGGCAAATCCAAAAAAATGTAAGAACGATTCAAGGTGAACTAGCTAAAGCATTATCAAGTGTTGCGAATGATAATATCATTCCAATAGGAGCGGGAAGGACTGATTCTGGAGTTCATGCCAGTGGACAAATTGGTCATTTTGATACCGATGTTAGCCGGACACCGTTTCAGTGGCGAGCTGGGGTAAATACAATCTTGCCTAAAGATGTGTCTGTGCAGTGGGTAAGGCTGGTCGACGATAATTTTCATGCTAGAGATCAAGCTAATTGCCGAACTTATCGTTACAATATTTTAAATCAAAATTATCGATCAGCCCTTAATGAGAGATATGCTTGGCTTATAATGCAGGACCTTGATGACTCACTTATGATTGATGCCCTTGGTCATCTGGAAGGTAAGCATAATTTTTCCTGTTTTCGTGCATCCGGATGTCAGGCTAAAACCCCCTTGAGACATATGTATAGTGCTAGCTTAACTAGAAAAGAAAGATTAATATCAATAGAACTTAGGGCGAATGCTTTTTTGTACCATATGGTGAGAAATATTATGGGTAGTGTTATTCAGGTTGGATTAAAAAAAATGCCCCCTGATTGGATTGAAGTGTTATTAAAAAGTAAAGATAGGGAGCTCGCTGGACCTACGGCTCCACCGCAGGGACTTTGCCTTGAAAAAGTGGAGTTTCTAAATTATTCGTTTTCTTGATAAATTAGTTTAAAAAGAGTGGCATTATGAGTTGGTTTGAAAAATTAGTACCTTCTAAAATAAGCACTATTAAGAGGGATAAAGTTATTCCAGAAGGGGTTTGGGTAAGTTGTAAGAAATGCTCAGCGCAGCTTTATCGGAATGAGCTAGAAAGAAATCTTAAGGTTTGTCCCAAGTGTCAGTTTCATATGGCCATAAGCGCTCGAGAACGCCTAGAGACATTTATGGATGCTGGGCCTTGGCAAGAGATTGGTTCTGAGATTCAAGCTAAAGACCCATTACAATTTAAGGACCATAAAAATTATATTGATCGCATTAAGAGTTCAGTTAAGAACTCTGGTGAAAGCGAAGCTTTAATAACTCTTGTCGGTACCTTAAAAGGAATGAAGTTAGTTGCCTCTTCTTTTGAGTTTTCTTTTATGGCTGGCTCGATGGGCTCTGCAGTTGGTGAACGATTTGTAAGAGGAGTTAATTATGCAATTGAGAAAAAAATACCCTATGTTTGCTTTACAGCTAGCGGTGGTGCAAGAATGCAAGAATCTCTTTTTTCATTATTTCAGATGTCTAAAACAAGTAATGCGCTAGCAAAGTTAAGCAAAGCAGGTTTACCTTATGTTTCAATCTTAACCAATCCTACTACAGGAGGCGTTTCTGCTAGCTTGGCAATGCTTGGGGACATTATTATTGCTGAACCAGGCGCAATGATTGGCTTCGCTGGCCCAAGAGTTATAGAACAAACGGTCAGACAAATTTTGCCTGAGGGCTTTCAGTCATCCGAGTTTCTGCTTGAGAAAGGCGCAATCGACATGATAGTGAAGCGCTCAGAGCTTCGGAATGAAATTGCATTGCTATTATCCATACTTACAGATCAACGATTAAGTCATTAAGATATGTCAGAATTTGCCAATTTGGCAGAATGGTTGGAATACATAGAGTCGTTAAGCTTATCTGAGGTCAAGCTAAGTTTAGATCGAATAACAAAGGTTGCTACTAAGCTTAAAATACTCAAACCCTCTTTTAAGATTATTTGTGTTGGTGGTACTAATGGTAAGGGATCAACGGTGGCTCTCTTGGAAAGTATATTGATTGAGTCTGGACTTAATGTGGGTAGTTATAGCTCACCGCATTTAATTGAGTTTAACGAAAGGATTAGATTTAACCATGATTCTATTGATTCAAGCGATTTAGTTTTTCTTTTCCAGGCCATCGAAAAGGCAAGAGATGACATCGAATTAACTTTTTTTGAGTTTACAACGCTTGCTGCGCTTAAGTATTTTCATGATAAAAAAATTCATATTGCGATATTAGAGGTTGGTTTGGGTGGACGACTTGATGCGGTTAACGCCTTTCCTTCAGATTATGCAATCATCACTAATGTGTCACTTGATCACATGGATTGGCTGGGTAACACAAGAGAAAGAATCGCTTATGAGAAGTCAGGACTCTTAAAAAAAGGTATGAAGGCAGTATATGGTGAGACAGACGTACCTCAGGCAATAGAAGAAAAGTCAAAAATTTTAAGGCAGCTCTTTATAAAAGATAGAGACTATACAGTTAGCCTTTCGAATGATTGCAGGTGTAGCTATAAAGATATATTTGGTAATAACTTAAGTGTTGAATTGCCTGACTTTGGTGGACAGGAGCAGTTAGAAAACCTTGGAAGTGTCTTGGCTCTTTGTGTTGTAATCCAAAAGGAAGTTGGCATTGATCTATCAAAAATCGGTAGTGCTATAAAAAAATCATCAATTAAAGGCCGGCTAGAAAAAATTCAATTTAAAGGCCGGTCTTGGCTTCTTGATGTAGCACATAATGCCGCGTCGGCTAGAAATTTACTAAAGAACATTAAAAGTTATTATAGTGATAGGAAAATTATTGCATTAACTACTATCCTGCAAGATAAAGAAGCAAGCCAAATAATTAGCACCATGAGCGAAGTCGTTGACCGCTGGATATTTATTGATATTGATTATGAAAGAGCATTCACGGGAGAGCAGTTAGCTGCTTTGGTGTCAAAAGAAACTGATAAGTCGTATACTGTTGCTTATTACAATGAGGCAGTAGAAATGGCCATTGCCACAACCGCTAAAACTGATCTATTATTAGTATTTGGTTCTTTTTATCTAGTTGGACCCATATTGAGTCAGTTAAGTTTTAATAAATTAAATAGAAATTGACTATGTTGTTACAGAGACTCACAGGCCTTTTTGTTCTTTCTTTTTTAATTATAGGGGTTTTCCCAAGTCTTTTATCAACTTACGGTGCTCCTCAATCTCAGAGCTTTTCCACTAGTGACGCTAATGCATTTGATCCCATTCAAGATCAAAATATGATTTTGATATCCATCAATCAGGAAAACCCTTCTTTTGCTAGATCAATTAGGAATGGGATGACGTCTAGTTTTCCTAATTTATTCCCTGGTATAGTTGAACCAGGGCAGTTGTCTTTGTATGTTCAGACGGGAACTTTTTCTAGTTCACAAAATGCACAACTACAAGCCTCTGGCATTAGTGACCTAGGCGTAAATATTGAGATCATTCAATCTCAAGATAATTTTAAGGTGTGGGTTGGCCCGTATCAAACGAGAGAAGATGCAGATGAGGCAGCTTTATTTTTGAGCTCTTATGGCTATTCAGTTTATCTTCAGGAGGCTATGTGAACGATCTTATAGTGGTTGATTATCTAACCCTATCATTTTTCGCAATGTCATTTGTGTTGGGGTTAATGAGGGGCGTCATTAAGGAAACGCTATCCCTTCTTAATTGGATTGTATCTATTATTCTTGCTAGAAATATTCTGCTAGTCCTGAGTTACGTAGGTATAAGTTTTCTCCCAGACAATAGTATTATCTTGATAGTTAGCCAAATTGTTATGTTTTTAGTTAGTCTTTTTATAGGGAGCCTTCTGATTAAGATGATTCAGAATATTATAAAAAATCTTGGGCTGGGTGGTCTGGATAGATTTTTAGGTGGAATTTTTGGTGCTATTCGCGGTGTCGTAATAATAGGGATTCTCTATTATGCTACTCAACTCTTGAGCTTAGAGTTTGGTGGTTGGTGGACGGATGGCATTATATTTAATTTTTACGAGGGATTGCCAATTTTTAATGAACCTTCTCAAATCGGTGATGTTGCACAAGACATTAGCAATCAAGTATTGGAAGCTGAGCTTTAATCGTATATGTGCGGTTTAGTTGGTATTGTTAGTAATGATGTGGTCGTACAAGAGATCTACGACGCCTTAACTTGCTTACAGCATAGAGGTCAAGATGCCGCGGGGATAGCTACAGAGCATAGGGGTCGGATTGAACTAATTAAGTCAAATGGCTTAGTCAAGGAAGTTTTTGGTGCAGATCATATGCGAAAATTGCTCGGCAATATAGGCATAGGACATGTTCGTTATCCAACTGCTGGCAGTGCTAGCGCCTTAGAGGCACAACCACTGTATTCAAGCTTTCCTGTTAGTATTTGCTTAGCGCATAATGGTAACTTAGTGAACTATCATGACCTTAGAAATAAAATTTCTAATGATAAAAAACGTCTACTAACAACGAACTCTGATTCAGAGATTCTTTTATATTTACTGGGACAGGCTCTTTCGAAAGCGCCTAATTTAGATGTAGAAGAAATACTCAATGCATCTCAAATGTTGCATGATTTTTGTGAGGGTGGTTATGCAATTGTAGCTTTATTGCTTGAAAAGGGATTGCTTGCAGTTCGGGATGTAAATGGTATAAGACCTTTAATTATTGGTAAAAGAGAATCTGCTGGAAAGATTGAGAGAATGGTTGCCTCTGAGAGCGTTGCGCTGGACGCACTAGGATTCCAGATTGAGAGAAATGTTGCTCCAGGAGAAAGTATTTTTATAGAGTCTAATGGCACGCTCCACTCAAGTGTTCATCAAAATAAAACCACATTGAATCCATGTATTTTTGAGTTCGTGTATTTTGCAAGACCGGATTCTGTTATAGATAATGTATCAGTATATAAAGCTCGATTAAGAATGGGAGAGGCTCTCGGAGCTAGAATATTAACTGAAAGACCTGAGCATGATATTGATGTAGTGATTCCTATTCCTGATACTTCAAGGACGGCAGCATTGCAGGCTGCTCATGTTTTAGGCGTTAAATATCGAGAAGGTTTTATCAAAAATCGTTATATCGGTAGGACCTTTATTATGCCTGATCAGAACGAGCGGAAGGCATCTGTACGAAGGAAGCTAAACCCTATTGGCCTCGAGTTTCAAGGCAAGAATGTTCTGATTGTTGATGATTCAATTGTCAGAGGTACCACATCAAAACAAATCATACAGATGGCAAGAAATGCAGGTGCAAATAAAGTTTACTTTGCATCGGCAGCTCCACCCGTAAAATTTCCAAATGTTTACGGTATTGACATGCCAGTTAGAAGTGAGCTTATTGCAAATGGAAGAACTATAAGTGAAATACAAGAGGCAATTGGAGCAGATTGGCTGATTTATCAAGACTTAAACGATCTAATATCATCGGTGACACCCGGTAAGAAAGGGACCATGAGTTTTGATACGTCTTGTTTTTCAGGCGAGTATGTATCAGGCAATATAGATGAAGAATATCTTCAAGAGCTGGAGAGACAAAGATCTGATACGGTAAGAACAATAAGGGATAGTAAGGCCCTACAAAGTGAGCTATTAATAGGTGCAGCCAGTTAAATAATCTGCTCTCTAATTACTTGTAATGCATTTTTTTTAATACTACAAAATTTCATTAGACCATCACTTAAAAGAAGTACTTTCTCGTTTTTATCCCAGTCTCCAAGTACGACCCTAGTCTTGCCTTGAGGTCCGCTTTTAATTGCATGAAAGGCCGGTCTATGTGTATGCCCATGAATAAGGATATCGATCGACTCATCTTGCATTAGGCTGCTGACTGAATCTTTGTTTACATCCATAATATCTAAAGACTTATTTTTGTTATTTTTTGTACTTTCAATTCTCATATTTACAGCCATTTCTCTTCGCTTAGCGAGAGGCTTAGAAAGAAATTTTTGTTGCCATTCAGTAGAACGAACCATAGACCTGAATTGTTGATAATCATGGTCATCAGTGCATAATTGATCACCATGCATTAGTAATATTTTCTTATCTTGAAAATAAAGAATAGTTTTTTCCTCTAAAAGATTAACTGACATCAGGGATGCAAAAGTTTCACCTAATAGAAAGTCACGATTGCCATGACAAAAAAAAGTGGTGACATTCTTATCTTTAAGTTTTTTAAATAAGGGTATGAGGTTTTCTATTAGAGGTGTGGAGGTATCATCATCACCAATCCAAACATCAAAAAGATCTCCTAAGATATATAGACGGGAATGATTTTCTATAATGGAGTTAATAAATACTGCAAAGCTTGCAAGGTTATCCTGATCGTCGTTAGAAAGATGAAGGTCTGATATAAAGTATAAGTGCATTTAGCGATTAATAACGCTTGCTTGCAGTATGACCACAGGATCAATAGGCACATCAGATACAAAGGCCCCGCCACTTCCTGTTTGCCTCTCTCCAATTAAGTCAATAATCTCCATACCTGAGGTTACCTCACCAAAAACGGCATAGCCCCATCGAGTAGGTGATGGATTAAGTGACAAATTATCATTTAGATTAACGTAAAATTGTGCATTGCCGGAGTGGGGATCTTGTGTTCTAGCTACACCTACTGTTCCTCTTCTATTGGATACACCATTTCCAGATTCATTGCTTACCATTCTCATGGCATTCTTATTTTCAAAAGTTGGAGAAACAGCGCCTGCCTGAACAACAAACCCATGCACGACACGATGAAAAATAACATTCTCATAGAAACCATCATCAACATAGGATAAAAAGTTTTCAACAGTTAAAGGTGCACGTAGGCGATCCAACTGTATAGTAAATGAGCCAATATTAGTCTCTATTTCGACTCTCGGTGCAAAAGTATTTTGAGCATAGCTTTTGTTGATCATAAAGAAGTTAGTAACTAATAAGAAAAGTAATATTTTTATTTTCATTTGTTTGCTGTGGTTTTTGCTACTTCTACTGTATTGTACATTAACATTGCGACCGTCATGGGGCCAATACCACCAGGAACAGGAGTAATCATACTGGCTCGCTCAGCAGCAGCTTCAAACTCAACATCACCCTTTAAAGTGCCATCAGGCATTCTAGTGATACCAACATCGATAACGATAGCGCCAGGTTTGATCCAGTTTCCTGGAATTAAGTTTGGCTTACCGACAGCTACACATAGCAAATCAGCTTGGGAAACATGGTGTGCTAGGTTGTTAGTAAACTTATGACAGACAGTAACTGTAGCCCCCTCAAGTAAAAGCTCAAGAGCTAGAGGTCTTCCGACATGATTAGAAGCACCGACCACCACAGTATTTAATCCTAATAAGGTGACCTTATGCTCTTTAAGAATAGTAATAATACCTAGAGGAGTGCATGGCCTTAAAATCGGAATTCTTTGGCTTAACCTACCTATAGTATAAGGATGAAAACCATCTACATCTTTTTGAGGAAGTATTGTCTCAATAATTGTTGTTTCATTGATGTGTTGTGGTAGCGGTAGTTGAACCAAAATACCATGAACAGTATCATCTTGATTTAATTGACTAATAAGCTCTACAAGCGCATCTTCGGTTGTTTCTTTTGGTAAGTCATAATCAAAAGACTTAATTCCAATTGCTTCGCAAGCGAGACGTTTATTTTTGACATAAACACGAGAGGAGATATCTTCTCCAACAACAATCACAGCAAGGCCAGGAGTAACCTTATGTTTTAATTGAAGCTCGCTAACTTCAAGCGATAAATCCCTTTGAATTTTTAGGGCAAGCTTTTTTCCATCGATAATTTGTGCTGGCATTTAAATAACTAGAGTTTAATTTTGTATTTTCTCATGTATAAACCTCACAACTCAAGGATTCTAGGATTATTGTTTGACGTGTTACTTTATATAGAAGTAATATGTTCACCTTCATGATAATTCGGGGTATAGCGCAGCCTGGTAGCGCAACTGCTTTGGGAGCAGTGGGTCGGCGGTTCGAATCCGTCTACCCCGACCATGAATTTGCGCTCGTAGCTCAACAGGATAGAGCACCGGCCTTCAACAATAGGAGCCCTATTTGGGAATAACAACTAAATAGGTGCATCGCACTGTATCGGGGAAACCTTAACAGGTAAAGCTGATGGCAATCCCGAGGAAACCATTTTTATGGGATCCGTAGAGACTATACGTGCGACATCTGAAATGATGAAGAGATAGTCCAGACCACAAACACGTAAGTGGCTGCGAAAGTAGTAGTTGGTAAGCTAAGCCGGGGGTTGCAGGTTCGAGTCCTGCCGAGCGCGCCACTATGGTGTTATAGTATTTAAAAAAATAATGGTGGGCGTAGCTCAGTTGGTAGAGCCCCGGATTGTGATTCCGGTGGTCGTGGGTTCAAGTCCCATCGTCCACCCCAGATATTTATGGATGCACAGACGATTGGAGTTTATATTGAGGTTTTATTTGCTAGCGCATTTTGGCTGTTTGCGCTTATAGTATTTTGTCTTGGTATAAGTAGAGTTTTAACAAAAAATTATAAAGGATTTAACAAAAAATAAGATGAAGAATTACATGATGTTATTTTCTATTTTTGTGCTGTCTGCTTGCGCAACAGTTACAAGAGGTGTTAATCAGGGCTTTACAATTACTTCATCACCTTCAGGCTCGCAAGTTACTCTTTCTACTGGAGAAAGTTGTGTCACACCTTGTACGCTTACTATGAGTCGTTCTGGGGAATTTGATGTGACTTTTGAGTTGGAAGGCTATAAATTAATTGTGACTCAAGTGGTCTCACAGCGAGCAGACGCAAATCGCGGAACCACTGCAGGGAGCGTTCTTTATGCTGGTGCAGGCCTTGTTGTTATAGATATGCTAAGCGGTGCGCTTAATGAGCTTACACCTAATCCGCTTCATGTTGACCTAGAACTTGATGACTAGATTTCATCGCTTTTAATCGCTAAATCTTTTTAATGCAATACTTCTAGCCGATGATTATTTTGTTGGCTTGTTGAAGTCTACAGCAAGGATTTATAATAGTAGTCTTGGGTCGTTAGCTCAATTGGTAGAGCAGTGGACTCTTAATCCATTGGTTATAGGTTCGATTCCTATACGACCCAAAAATATTCCGTAACTGTCGAGTAGAATTGGTTGTACCGGTTAAAAAAATAATACGATTGAAAAAATAATATGATATAAAGAATAATATGATTGAAAGACTAGGATTGATAATTCACTGGACTGGACTCTTAATTAGCACCACATTAATTTTCTCTATTTTAGTGGGGTTTTCGTTTCTTTAGGAAGGGACAACTATACAGTCTTAGCCTCTGTTCGTCTTATTGACCTAGAGCCTGATGACTAGATGTCATCGCGACTCGCATTTATGTTTTTCAGCTTGACTATCAGACAGATTCTTTCGACTCGCCAGCTCCTGGCCATGCTGTTTATCTTCTCATGGGGGAGCACAGCGGCCCAGACGGATCTCGCGGGCGACGACATTGACCGGATCTCGCAAGCCGTTGTGAGGATTGTGGCACTCGTCGGTGGTGAAGTTATTGCTTCAGGTTCTGGCACGGTCGTCGCGTCGACTGGCCTCATCTACACGAACCGGCATGTGGTCGAGGGAGCCGACGACTACAGTATCGAGTTTTTGGACGATCTTAACGAACTCCCACTACCCCGATACCGGGCACGTCTGGTCGGCTATTCGATGGACGTGGATTTCGCGTTGCTTCAAGTCGATCGGGACATCGATGGCCAGCCGGTCGACGTTAATGATATTAGTCTTCCGTTCCTCTCGTCGGTAGCACAGGACGCACGACGAGGTGATGACATCTTCGTGTTAGGTTATCCGAGTATCGGCGACGGTTATTTAGCATTTACGCAAGGCACGCTCACATCGATTCGTAATGGAACGATGAGCGATCGTCGATTGCCGGTCTGGTACCAGACAGATGCGCAGATTTCGCCCGGTAACAGCGGAGGACTTGCGGTCAACGTTAGGGGCGAGATGGTAGGTATGCCGACTCGAGTTTGGTACGAGGAGCCCACCGGCGGACGTCTCGGCGGCATTCTAACAATCAACGCTATCCAGGCGGCACTCGACGATGGTCTCGAAACCGATGTGTCGCGAATCGCTGCTGCGACTGCATCACCTGTGATCGAGGGCGGGATCCTAGACTTCAGGCAATCGCCAACCTTTGATTCTGTTGACCTGACTGCGGGGTTCAGTGAGGACCCTTATGCGCTGGAAATTGTAAGCGGTGGTGAGGTTGCTGTAGGTTACCTCGGCGACGCTTGCACAGGGTACGCCGCTGTTGCGCCTGACGTTCGGTTGAACTGGAGCGGTAGTTCGTCAGAGCTGCGGTTTTTCTTCGTTGGCGATGATGGAGGTGACACCACGCTGCTCGTCAACCTGCCGAACGGATCCTGGGTCTGTAACGATGACTCGGAATCACTGGA
>Ga0114996_10000464_pt1 | contig 56585 bp, 45 predicted proteins | sample ArcticOcean_MG_C_4_FD_87039 | JGI IMG/M metagenome (GOLD analysis project Ga0114996, IMG submission 87039) | Marine microbial communities from western Arctic Ocean - ArcticOcean_MG_CB4_134 | ecosystem: Environmental > Aquatic > Marine > Oceanic | place: Arctic Ocean: Canada Basin | collected...
AACACGGCACAACCATAACATTCCTTCCAGACACAAAAATTTTCCGTGAGATCGACTACAGCTACGATGATCTTTCACATAGATTCCGGGAAATGGCTTATCTCAATAAAGACCTCAGGATAGAGTTCGCTAGCCCTTGGCATCTGGCCCGAGGGGCTGAAAAAGCTAAGGTGTCCTATCACTACGCTGGGGGTATTTCCGATTTCGTTGAGCAGTATCTTAACCACAATCGAGAGGTGCTCACCCAAAAACCTATCTACATAGAGAAGTCGCTAGGCGACTCTGTGGTTGAGGTAGCCCTTCAATACAACTCTGGGTACTCTGAGGCAGTTTACGCCTTCGCAAACTGCATTAACACGCCGGATGGCGGCACTCACCTAACTGGCTTTCGTGCCGCTTTGACTCGGGCGCTTAACGACTACGCGAGAAAACAGAAATTTCTACGTGATGACAGCGCAAATCTTGCTGGCGAGGATGTCCGCGAGGGATTAGCCGCTGTAATCAGCGTGAAGCTGCTAGACCCTGAATTCGAAGGCCAGACAAAAGCAAAGCTGGGAAACCCGGAAGTTAAAGGGATGGTTGAAACTTCCGTCGCCGAAGGACTGGAATACTATCTAGAAGAGCACCCCTTAGAGGCCCGTCGCATCATAGACAAGGCACTTACCGCACAGAAAGCCAGAGATGCCGCACGTAAGGCACGCGAGATGGTACAACGAAAGAACGCCATGGACGGAGGCTCTCTGCCTGGAAAGCTTACAGATTGCCAAGAACGAGACCCGGCTTTGAGCGAGATCTTTATCGTAGAGGGCGAGTCGGCTGGTGGTTCAGCAAAAATGGGAAGAGACCGGAAATTCCAGGCGATCCTCCCTATAAAGGGCAAAATTCTTAATGTTGAAAAGGCCCGGGAAGACCAGATGATAGCTCATGAGGAGATTCGCATCATCATCACGGCGCTCGGAACAAAGTTTCACTCAAGGATCGCTATGAACGGGGCCGATGATGATGATGAGCAGGCTGAGCCTAACGGGTTCGACTTGGACTCGCTACGATATCACAAGGTTATTATAATGACTGACGCCGACGTAGACGGCTCACACATACGCACGTTACTTCTCACCTTCTTCTACCGACATATGAAACCGCTGGTTGAAGGTGGCTATCTGTACATCGCTCAACCACCCCTTTACAAAGGTTCTAAGGGCAAAGCGAGCGAGTGGCTGTTTACTGAGGAACAAAAGGACCGCTGGTTAGCCAAGCAACAGCTTGCTGATATCGAAATCACATCTGCCGACGGAGAGCTATCCGCCAGCGGAATAGCTCTGCAAGCCCTGATCTCTCCCTTACAGGATTTTGCAAGGGCGCTGCATGACCTACAGTCGGCCGCCAAGATCCCCTCTGATTTCATGCTGAGTTTGCTTAACTCGGATGTCGCTGCCTGGCATCGACAAGACATGCTCACCTCTGATCAATTCATGATGCAAACAAGGGGCTGGTTAGATTCGTCCGGCATTTCTGCTGATCCTGGCTTCGATAAAATAACTGAGGAAAAGTGGCTTACTATAACTTTTCCTGCCGGGAACAAGTTCAAGTTATCCCAACAGGTGCTAAATTCGCCTGCTGCCGTACGCTGTTTCGCCCTGTACCCACGGGTTAAGGACGCTATAGGGCACGGGACGTTCGCTCTGTCCCGAAAAGGAAGCTTGGTAGATACGGAGATTCCTTGGAATGAACTCTCAGCCACTGTAGCCAAACGAACCGAGCGGGGCGGTGTGAGCATTCAGCGATATAAGGGTCTAGGAGAGATGAATGCCGATCAGTTATGGGAAACAACCATGGACCCGGATACTAGGACCGTCCTTCGGGTGAACGTTGACGATGCCGTAATGGCAGACGAGGTTTTTAGTGTCCTGATGGGAGATTCTGTACAGCCGCGACGAGAGTTCATCGAAACATATGCAAAAGAAGTTAAGAACCTAGACATTTAACCAATTAGTTCCTGCTTCTATCTGCCCGTTTGCGACATGGGGTCGCTGGACAACCATGCCCTGACCGCTGCAGCTTGACTAGACTCTATCAACCTCTCCGAAACCGCCAGTTCGAGCAGGTCGCTTATACCACACAAAGTTGTTAGTTCTACTTGTGCCTCTCTATAAACTTCCTTTGCTTTTTCAAACTCATAGGAAAAAATGCTGTAGCTTCGGGTGATTTCTGCCCCTGCCGTACGAAGCCCTTCAACAGCTCGAATCGCACTGCCGGCTGTGCTTGTCAAGTCTTCTACTAATACCGCTGTGCTCCCCTGCTCTATGACTCCTTCCACTTGCCTCCCGCGGCCGTGCCCTTTCGCACCGTCTCTTACATATGCCATTGATCTGCCAAGTCGTGATGAAGCCCACGCAGCCCACGGAATCCCTGCGGTAGCAACCCCTGCAACGATTTCTGCTGCTGTCTCTGATATGCGGGCTACCAACAGCGCTGTAATGCGCTCTCTCTCTACCGGGTAGGCACAAAGTTGTCTCAGATCGCAATAAATGGGGCTTGTTATACCTGACGAAAACGTGAATGGCGATTCGGTATTTATGATGACCGCCCTTCTATCGAGCAGGATGGCTGCTACTTCCCTTGCCTCTTTTTCAACCATGTCCCGTTTTCACACTGCTGAAAGGGGCCATAACGACACCTCGGCAATGCGCCCTGTCTGGCTTATTATTTGGGCCCATCACAACACTCAGAAACGAGCCAAACCTATCATCTCGTGACGAGGTCCCAATGAGCCCAAATATCTTAGTACCAGTCTCTATAAAAAGTTTCGTACGGGACCGCCTCTGGTAGGGCTATATGGGGTATCGGCAATTCCACTTTCCCCCCTTCCCTAGAGGGCAGGTATACGCACGATGTTCCCTGAACGAAAACCTGATCTTCGTGATTTCTGCCCTCATACTTGATTCCAACCGCGTAGTAGGTCCGTTCGCCATCGACGGCTCCCGGCCCAGGCTCACCCTTCTGAACTTCCTTAAACTTCTTCACGATCTCTCCGTTGTAAATGCCCACGTCCCCATAATACATGGGTCGGCGAAGTGCCATCTGCAAGCGCCGTATGAATCCTTCGTCTCCCATCCAATTGCTCATCAAAGCTTGCGGTATCTGCGACCGCTGCCCCCCCCAGTCGAAAGGAAGCGCTTGACCTCGGTATGCTGCCATCAAAGCATCGCCGTGCTCCTCACCATGTGCCCAAGGCCACCTGGTCACTGGATGCGTATAAGCATTGCCGGCAAATCCAGCAAGCAGCTTGTATTTTCTGGCGTTATATCCTGCTTCGAATGCATAGCCTCTGGCCGCTCCGTTACGAATAAAGCCTGTTACAGACCAGTCTTGGTCTGTCCATGGGGGAACTATAAATGTAGGGAGTTTGTCCCCTTCCTTAACATCTTCCCAATAAAGGGTGTCCTTGCCTCTGGGCGTCGCTTTTTCAAGAAGATCCAGAATTTCCTTCGATTTCGCCTCGTCGTATTTCCCTGCCTCTCGTTCATACATCATGCGCTCGCCAAGGCGCTCTACGGACATTGCTCTTCCAGTTCCCATCTCCTCTCGAGGTACCATAATCAGTGTTCCATAACACTTTCCTAACAAGTCGCCTCCCATATCCCAGTAATTGACATCCGAGATCAAAAAGAACAGGTTTCCACGGGACCCTGGTTTCTCAATCACTTCCTTGGCCTTCGATGTGGTTCGAAAGCCCGTTCCTACACGCAGAACATCGTAAAACTCCCAAGCTGTTCCTGAGTGAAAGTTGGCCATGGGTATTCCGCCAGGCCTGTCTCTCCACAACTCTTCTGGTCCGTGCCACATCGGGGTCCGTGCCATTATCAATGCTGTCCCTGGCGTTATTTGGCAGCCGTAAGGTCCGGTCTTAGCATATTCAGGGTCCGTATATAACGGATTGTCGTCCCCTATGTGAAGAGCGTAGGCCGTTGCCGCCTTCTCTGTCAGAACCCATGGGCTTTGAAATGGAGGCCCATCAACTTCAAACGGTTGTTTCATGCCGTGGTATAGGCCTTCATCCAGCGGGTATCCCTCATGAACCTCTTCGCCTATCATTTCTTTAGACGTTTCTCTAAATTCGTTAATTATGCTTTCAAAAGTTTCGCCTGTTGTCGTCATTGTAGTAACCTTCCTATTTGTTCTTAAGTTGTAACTACTCTCTTACCACCAAGGATTGCCAACTGGCAGTCCTACCATAAAGCCCTTTTCAGGGAGATAAACAACTCCTGTTCCTTCTACAAGGGTTTGTCCTAGTTGGTTCTTTGCAGAAAGCTTGACCTCTACGGCGTTGTATTGGGCATCTCCAACGTTTTCGCTGAACTTCCTAACCACTTCACCGCCCACCCACATGGTATCGCCATATAGGTAATGGTTAGGCAAGCTCAAGGATACGCTTCGAAGAAAGCCCAGGTCTCCCATCCAGTTAGTAATGACTTGCGTTGCCAAAGAAAACCTTTGCAGGCCTCTTACCACCGGCGACCTGAATCCCAGCGCTCGGACTGACAACAAATCTTTGAATGTCTGCTCTAGATACCAGTACGGCCAGCCTGTAGTAGGATTAACTGTGCGCTGTCCTGGTCTGCTGAGCACTTGCCTGTGAGCTACAGGACCGAGTGAAGCAGTAGTTGGTTGTGCCATTGCCACCTCCCAAAGCTCCATCGAGTTATACTCAACAGGTCCTTTTACCAATGTCGGTAGTTTGTCCCCTTCATTAACATTGCTCCAATAAAGAGGAACTTTTCCACGGTGTGGGGGAATCGCGTCCAAGTCTTTCTCTAGGGCTGCAATTTCCTCGTCGGCATATTGGTGAATGTCCCTGTCCTCAAGCCATTCCTCGCCCGTGTTGAACGAAACGAGTGTTGATGTTCCCTTCACCTCGGCGATAGCTCCTTCGTGGATGGTGGTATATTTTGCTGTGGATTCGACGACCGCTGTATCTCTGCTACCCCACTTCTCTCCCTCATTTACTCCAGTAACTGTCAGGCTATTTGAAATTCTCTCGCCAAGCCTGACAACATCTTCCCATTGCGCTGACACGCCTACTGTAAATTTTCTCAGACCATAGTCCTTTTCCTCATACGATGCTCCAGAGTTGGGCGTCCTAGCTGACAATACTATTCCAGGTGGTCCTATCAGCGTATTATAGACGTTTCCCAAACCTGCGGCCATGTCGTTGTATAGTGGGTTTACGTCGCCCAGTGCGGCGCAAAACTTTTGAATAGATGTCCAGTCCACTACACTTATGCCATTTGCCACATCAGGCGCCTCTTTTCCTATCAACTTCTTGCTATCAGCTAGAAATTCCTTAAGGTCTCCTTTTTCTGCCATTTGCCACGTTCCTCCTGTTACAGTGGTTGTTCACAGATAGACCGTTTCATTTGGTCTTTTAGTGATCTGTGTTCCTCTTCACCCGCTTGCCTGCAGAGCATACATGTGTACTTATCCTTGGTCAAATAGTCTTGCCTTCTTGCTGTTCTGAGTCACTTTCTATATCTTGGTTTTCCAAATTAATTGAAGGAATCAAGTACAACCTCTTGTCCTCTATGAATCTAGCCACAGCCTCTGGCACCAATCCTTTGATTGACTGGCCCTTTTTTATCCTGTCTCGTATATCTGTTCCGCTAATTCGTGTCCCGCTTCCCCCTATAACCGTCATTTTCTTCTCTAGTGAGGAAAATATCCTTTTAATTTCCTCCAGCGAGCACTCCTTATATCCAGGCCTTAATACTACCGCCAAATCACACAGCTCTAGCAGCTTTTCTGGCTCTTTCCACCTATGTAAGGCTAATACTGCGTCTACTCCTAAGATCAGGGTTGGTTCGACTCCTAGAGTCCACTCAGCCAATAAGGCCACAACGGTTTCCACCGTATACGTTGGGCCTGGTCGCTCCGTCTCTATGGAGGATACTGAAAATTCTGGCTTCCTTTCTACCGCCAGTCTTGTCATTTCTAGCCGGAGTTCTTTCGGTGTTATATTCGAGTCTTTTCTTAGCCAAGGATCTCCAGCCGGAATAAACAACACCTTGTCAAGCCGAATTTCCTTTCGGGCTTGTTCTGCTATTATCAGGTGTGCGTTGTGGATTGGATCGAAGGTTCCGCCCAGTATACCAATTCGCATTTCATTCCCACTGAAGTTCTCTTTCCCCTATCCTTACCGTGTCTCCACGCTTCACTCCAGCCTTCTCCAGTGCCCGTAACACTCCGAGTCTGGCAAGCTCCTCCCGGAGCTGAAGCTTTACCCTGAACTTTCTCAGGTCAGGCAAATCTACAATCCTTTCTGCCTGGCGTGATGATACCACAAACACCTCTCCATCTTTAACAACAAGCGGTCTCTCTGGCTTCAACAACCGAACGCTTTGCCTCATTTCGGTAGGCTTTCTTCGCTCGATTCGCGGAGCGCCCTCGATCATGCTATGAATGGTCTCTTTTAAGCTATCGATCCCTTCCTTTGTTATTTTATTTAGCGTCACTATCGCCACCCCCTCTCCTTTCAACCGTTTCTCGAGATTTGCAAATTGTATCTGATCTCCATTCAGTTCCTTTCCCATCACAACAACTACATATTGCTTCTCGAGCAATTTCTCCGAATAGGCAGCCACCTCTCTTCTCAGGTCCTCTAGGTCGTCACTTGGGGTAGGGCTGCCACCAGATATCACATAGATATTTAGGGCTGTCCTCCATAGGTGTCTAAGAAAACCATTGCCCAACCCTTGACCAGTCGACGACCCATTTATTAGGCCAGGCAATTCAACGACTTTATGAGAGGCCCAGTTGTGCTCAAGCATACCTATAACTGGCTCATTGGTTGTGAACAGATAGTCTGCAATTTTAGGCCTTGCGTTTGTTATCTCCCTAAGCAGCGTTGACTTTCCTGTATTTGGCAGCCCTATTATCGCCGCATCCGTCACGACCTGAAGCTCCAAAAGAAACTCCCCCTTTTCTCCCATCTCACCAGTTTCTGCCAACAATGGCGTTTTATTAATAGATGAAGAGAAATGCGTGTTTCCTCTTCCACCAGATCCGCCCCTCGCCATCAACAGTATTTCCCCTTCCGTTATCAGCTCGCCAAAGAATTCCTCTTGACCTCCTAGACGCCAGACCATTGTGCCAACTGGAACTTTTATGTAGGTGTCTTTCCCTGCTTTTCCTGTTCGTTTCCCACCTATTCCATTTTCTCCAGCTAGCCCAGTAACAGCCGTGGAATAAGGACCCTCAATCTCAGCCAAATTTCCATCAGCCATTAAATATACGGTCGCACCCACTCCCCCATCACCACCATCAGGCCCTCCCTTTGGTACATACCGTTGTCTAAGAAGGCTAACGCTGCCGTTTCCGCCTTTTCCTCCTAAGATAGTTATGTTTTGTATATCTTTCATTTACTTAAGGTTCTAATACTTTAATAAGTAAGTATATACATAATAATAATAAGAAAGCAGCTTATAAGGAAACGCTGGAAACTAGGGAACTTAGCAGATTGAATATGTAAAGAAACAGCTACTTAAAAGAAGGCTAGGCTGGTGATCGAATTCCAAGTTCTTCGGAGATTTCTGAAATCTCCGAAGAACTTGTTTGGTCTGTTTTAACCGTCCTGGCAAGCTCTTTTAAAGAGTTGCGCACAGTTCTAGGGCTCCAGCCGCCAAAAAGGCTTGCCACTTCAGTAACGGGCAGACCTAGGGTTCTGTCTATGAGAGACATAGCAATTCTTTGAGGGTGAGTGGTCTTGCCTGCCCGTGTCTTCGATTTGAGTATCTCGGGAGATGTTTTGTAGTAAGAAGCAACGGTACGGATTACCAAATCAGCAGTAACTTTTTCTGAGACATGGCCAACAAGTCCATCAGGTAGGGCCTGTTCAACAAGGTCAACAGATAGTGTTGAGTCGAAAAAGTCTGCGAGGGCGAGAACTCGGTTGAGACCCCCTTCAAGGGAGCGAATGCATCCGGGAGAACGACCGGCGATTTCGAAAGCCATTGTGTCGGATAGGGAGAATCCTGCTATAGCAGCCTTTTGTTGTAAAATGGCGACCTTTGTCTCAATTTCAGGTTTCTGGATATCGACAATTAGCCCCCATTCGAATCGTGAACGCAAACGATCCTCAAGCAGAGAAACGGAAGAAGGGGGGCGATCGCAAGCGAGAACAATCTGTCGCTGTGATCGATGAAGTTCATTGAAGATGTGAAAAAGGCCTTCTTGGGTTTGCTCTTTCCCAGAAAGAAATTGAACGTCATCTAGAAGTACAATATCAGCCTTTGTAACCTTAGCCCTGAACTCGTCGGTTTTTCTCTCCCTTATCGACCGGATAAAAGCATTGGTGAATTGCTCCGTAGTGACGTACAGTGATGCTTCGCCGCGCGACGAAGCGTAAGACGATATGGCGTGTAAGAGATGGGTTTTCCCTAGTCCCACACCAGAATAGATGAACAACGGGTTGAATCGTGTCCCAGAGCCGTCGGCGACCGCTCTGGCAGCGGCGTAAGCGAGTTGATTTGAAGCACCGGTCACGAAGGTGTCGAACGAGTAGCGACTGTCAACAGCAGGTGCACTGTGGTTATCAATAGTGTTTGAATAAAGAGACGTCAGCTGAGAACCAGCCGAAGGTGCAGCCTGGATGCCGGGTACCGAGCCTTGGCTAGCTGGGTGCGCCCCTTCACTCGATATAACTTTGTATTCAACGGATAGGGGTCTGTCAGCAACGGAGGAAACAACCTCTACAATTACTTGATGAAGGCGATTTCCTAGGAATTCGGAAGCGAAAGCCGAGGGAACGCTAATGCACAGACTGCTCTTATCCATTGAAATAGGAAAGGTGTCCTTCAGCCAAGTCTCGTAGCTAGGCTTCGGAATTCTAAGTTGAAGCTGGCCAAGCACGGCCGCCCAAAAGTTTTGTATGGATATTTCCATAGAGACGAAACAACCTTCAAATAGTAGAATAAATATCTGCCCAAAGAAAAGAGGGACAATAAAGAACTTATCATTCCCTGTGCTTGGGGGTATCAAGGAAAGAAATAGTGAAAATTTGATCAAATTTTCTCTTGGCGCCTTGGGAAAAATAAGGAAAAAGTGGTTGAAAAAAAATAATGCCTTATAAAGAACAATGAAAGTCGTTTTTATGGGAACACCAGAGGCAGCATTGCCAGTATTGGATGGACTCGTGTCGAGCGGACATGAGGTGTTGGCTGTTTACACTAGGCCCGACAGGCCGGCTGGGAGAGGAATGACACTAATGCAGCCGGCAATAAAGGTTTACGCTGGAGAAAAAGGAATTAGAGTACTTCAGCCGACGAGTCTATCGAGCAATAGGGTTGCTGAAGAGCTAGCGTTGCTGGAGCCGAAAGCCCTGATTGTGGCGGCTTTTGGTAGGAAGATACCAATGGAGATGTTGGCCATGGCTCCGCTTGGAGCTATTAATATACACCCATCTCTTTTGCCTAAACACAGGGGCCCATCACCAGTGATAACGACCGTTTTAGAAGGTGATGCTATAACAGGCGTTACGGTGATGGGGCTTGACGAGGGAATGGACACAGGGCCAATACTCGCGCAACAAGAGACACCGGTTTTGCACGGTGAGACGGCCGGAAACCTAACGAGGAGACTGTTTGAGAGAGGAGCCAAGCTACTAACGAAGACGTTGCCGCTGTTGGAGAAAGGGGAGCTCATTCCAATGCCACAGAAGGAAGCAGAAGCCTCATTGACGCGCCTATACACAAGGGCCGACGGAGAAATGGACTGGTCGCTTTCAGCAGAGGCATTGGAAAGACGCCTGAGGGCGTTCGATCCTTGGCCCGGGTGCTTCACTTACTGGAGGGGAAAGTATCTGAAGATAATAAGGGCACAGGCAATAAAGTCTGGCAGGGTTGAAAAAAAAGAAGGCCTGGTGATCCCAACAAAAAAAGGTGGCACCGTGGTGGCAGGTGTGGTAACGCGAGATGGGGTGTTGGTTCTGGAGGAAGTCCAGCTTCAGGGGAGAAGGAGGCTATCCATAGATCGATTCATTTTAGGCCAACCAGACTTCGTGGGAGCCAGCCTCGGGAGAGCGTAGAAGGGAGGTTACCCTTAAGAGGGAGATTCGCCCGCTACAATGCCGCCCGTTTCTTCGCCCTCCTGACTTTGGAGAGCCCCTTCTTCAACGGCAACTCGCGGCGCATTAATTCTGGCTATCATTTCGCCTGGGCCGCTCAGAATAGTAACCTTCGGACCTAGGTCGATGTCTGAGACATAAATGCTGCGGTCAAAACTTTCCAGAGTGGAAATATCAACCTCCACCCCCTGGGGAACGTCCAGTGGTAAACACTCGACCTGAATTGTCTGTAGGGCTTGGTTAAGGACGCCACCCATGTATCGTACGGCAGGGGCTTCCCCAACTATGGTTATTGGAACGGCGGAAGTCATGGGTTGCGTCAGAGGAACTCGGAGAAAGTCTACGTGTAAAATGGCTTCGGTTAGAGGGTGGCGCTGTACTTCACGAATGAAGGAAAAGAGGGGCGAATCCAAGCCTGCCACCGATACCGTTACAGGAATGTTAGTTCCGGCCTTGGCGACGATGCTTCTCACAACGGAAGCGGACGCTTGGAGGTTAAGGGATTCGAAGCCGCTTCCGTAAACGTGAATTGGAACAATACCTGTGCGGCGCAACTCTTTTACGCTTTTTCCGATTAATTCACGAGGGGAAGCTTCAAAGGACAGCGACTGTGTGGCCATCTGTTGGTAGAACTCCTATTTTGTTGGTATATTAGATTATTCAAACTACCGGAACGTCTAGTAGCTTAGAGGACGGGCCGGCAGGCGCCGCAGTATATCATTTTGAGCATGGTGTAGGCAAGGGCGGTCAAGTTGACTTTAGCTTAGCATTTATATTAGGATGAGTGACCTTTAGGCATCGTGGCGACGAACGAAAATGATTAAAGAAGAGATGAGAATTAACCAAATGGCATGCACATGTAGGATCCCCGTTATACGGGGCGAAGAAGGCGTGTATTGAGCACTCAGTAGAATTCTCAAAGTAAGATAGATAGATAACGCCATCTCGCCCCAGGCAGCGCCTGGGGCGAGATGCTTTTTATGATCAAAAAGCTACATAAGGAGAGGAGAAAGTGGCCCAAGCAATAGAGGCGAAGCCGTTTTCGCCAGAGCAGGCGAAACGATATAGTAGGCATATTATAATGCCGCAAGTCGGCGGAGCAGGGCAACGGCGACTGCTCGAAGCCAAGGTACTTTTGATTGGAGCCGGGGGATTAGGGTCACCGGCAGCCCTGTATATGGCCGCTGCTGGAGTTGGTACAATGGGAATTGTTGACTTTGACGAAGTGGACATAACGAATTTGCAAAGACAACTCCTTCATAGAACAAAGGATATAGGAAGGCTAAAAGTTGACTCTGCTGAAGAAACTATAGCCGGATTGAACCCTGATGTGAAAGTAGTCAAACACCGTGAGCCTCTGTCATCTGCCAATGCGCTTGAAGTGATGGAGCCATACGATATAGTTGTTGACGGCAGCGACAATTTTCCAACAAGATATTTGGTGAACGACGCGACGGTAATGCTCAAGAAGCCTTGCGTGCATGGGAGCATCTTCCTTTTTGAGGGCCAGGCTTCTACGTTCGTTCCGACCAAAGGCTGCTATCGTTGTTTGTACCCCACCCCCCCACCTCCAGGCATGGTGCCAAGCTGTGCTGAGGCTGGTGTGCTTGGCGTTTTACCAGGAATTGTTGGCTCGATACAGGCTGTTGAGGCGATAAAGCTTATCTTGGGCCTCGGCGAAACGCTAACAGGGCGTCTGTTGCTTTTTGATGCCCTTGAGATGAGCTTTCGCACAGTGAAGGTGCCCCGAAACAGCGAATGCCCAGTCTGTGGCGACAACCCCTCAGTTACAGAGCTAATAGACTACGAAGAGTTTTGCGGAATTCCGCAACTACAGGAGGCGGCACCTGCCGATTAGATTAGTAGGTAGGTGGGAGGGGCTGCTATAGAAACTAAGACAAACGTTGCGAAATCACATGACCGCAACACCTTCAATAATAAGTTGACTACATCGAACGACATAATTGGTGCAATAGGAAGAACACCACTGATTGAGCTTCCTCGAATGTCTCCAAGTGCGTCTGTTCGGCTATTCGCTAAGCTGGAAGGTGCGAATCCCTCAGGAAGCGTGAAAGATCGAATCGCTCTGACAATGGTAGAGAACGCGGAATCTGCAGGCCTGCTTAGCGCCGGCAAGATTATCTTGGAGCCTACTAGTGGCAACACGGGAATCTCGTTGGCAATGATAGCGGCGGTGAAGGGCTACGAGCTTGAAGTTGTAATGCCAGAAAGCGTTAGTAAAGAGCGGATCCAACTTCTGGAGGCGTATGGTACTAAGATTCACTTTTCTGAAGGTGCCCTCGGAACTAATGGATCTATTCCTTATGCCCAAAAGATGGCCCAAGAGAATGGGCGATATGTTTTGCTGTATCAGTATGGAAACCAGGCAAACCCGCAAGCTCACTACGATGGGACGGGCAATGAGATAGTCCAGCAGCTTCCTGAGGTAGACGTTTTCGTTGCTGGACTAGGCACAGGAGGCACGCTTACCGGGGCTGGGAGGCGTATAAAGGAGCATAACAAAGAGGCTAGAATAGTAGCTGCTACCCCAGAGCCTGATGATGCGATACAAGGGTTACGAAGCCTAGAGGAAGGCTTCGTTCCACCGGTACTCGATGAGACAGTCCTCGACGCGCGAATTTTAGTAAAGAGCAAAGACGCTTTTAGCATGACAAAGGAGCTACTGCGAAAAGAGGCGGTCTTTGCTGGCGTGTCGTCGGGCGCGGTACTCGCAGCTGCATTGAAAGTCGCTCGGCGATTTGAAAAGGCAAACATTGTTTGCCTTTTGGCAGATGGTGGGTGGAAATACCTTAGCGCGGGACTTTGGACAAAAGAGTATGAAGATCTCAAGGGCGACGTTGCTGGTAAGGTTTGGTGGTGATTGGCGAGCCTGGCTCGGAAAAGAACCCATTGGGATGAATGAAAACTTCGTAGCGACGAAATAGTAACGACAAAAAAAGAGAGACCATGATCAGGGAAATATTTTCATTCCCGCATCCAGTTGATGAAGTAGCCGCAAGGACAGTTGCTGGGTGCGTTGTTGTGCTAGTTGGGGCGACAATTTTGTTTGAAATCTCGATCTTGATGTGGCTCATAGCTTATGGGTTTTTAGCAAGAGTCTTGACTGGCCCGTCGCATAGCCCTATAGGGCTCCTCGCGACGAAAGTGTTGGTTCCGATGATGGGGATACGGCCCCGGCTTGTACCGGGCCCACCGAAAAGATTCGCTCAGTCGATAGGCCTTGCTTTATCGGTCTTGGCGTTGATTTTTTACTACGTTTTTGGACTACAAGTAGCAGCGTATTCTCTGTTGGCGGTTGTGCTTTTCTTTGCGACCCTAGAGTTAGTGATTGGTTTCTGCATGGGCTGCTTCGTATTTGGGCGTTTAATGGAGCTGGGGCTAATACCCAAGACGATATGCGACAAATGTAATGATTTGGGCTTCTCGCGTGCTGAGAGCAGATGAAACTTGGGCCTTCTTCAGCCGAACTGGGGTAGGGTTGTTTAAAGTAGACGTCTTGGCGCCGTCTGGAGTGGTCGATCAGGCCTTGCTGTTGGCCCTTGCGGAAGAGGGTATCGCATATTCGATTTCCAGGGATATAGATAGCGTTGATCTGGAGGCCAAGGTGATCATTCTTGACGTCGGCTCATCTGGATTGAGCTATTTAGAATCAGCAGCCGCAAAATTCGAAGCGCTGAAAATCCCCCTGTTATGTGCGCTGCCCAAAAGCAAGCTGGACTGGTTTGTTCCATTGAAGGCAACCGACTTTTTTCTGGTACCCCCGGCTAAGGGTGAGATTTCGGCTAGGCTCGCCCGCTGTATGGCGGTCAATAGGATGTCTTTAAATGGAGCACACGGGTCACGGAGATCCTACCCAGGTCTACACATTGATAAGACGAGCTATGACGTTTTCTATAGAGGCCGCCGTCTGGTCCTTACATTTAAAGAGTATGAGTTGCTCAGCAAGCTGGCAGGTCACCCGGGGAAAGTGTTCACTAGGGAAGCGTTATTAAGTGAAGTTTGGCAATATGATTATTATGAGGGTGCTAGAACGGTAGATGTTCATATAAGGCGACTCCGTAGCAAGCTGGAGGATACAGGGCAGTCATTGATAGAGACCGTGCGGAATGTGGGGTACCGGCTAAGGCCGGATGGCGTTGAAGTTGACGGGGAAGGCAGAAGGGGCAAAGGCCGTTAGCGCAAACAGCCGCAACGGGTAATAACGGAATTCTGTAACACGCCGTTAATACAAATGCGATGTTTTAAACAAAACAGGCCTGTATAGTAGTTATTAAAATTGTATATGGTCGCTCGCTTGCTAGCTATGATCCGAATAAGTGGACATTGAAAGCGAGGCCTAAGCCCTGGCACATGGTGCATGGAGGAACAATGGTATATAAAGCAGAATATTTGTGGTTAGATGGGAGTTCGCCGTCCGTACGACTGCGTTCTAAGACAAAGATTGTTGAGGATGGCAAACATCCGCCGATGTGGGGCTTTGACGGCTCAAGTACTCAACAGGCAACCGGGGACAACTCCGATGTAGTCCTAAGCCCAGTTCTTTCTGTGCCAGACCCCATAAGAGGTGGCAAAGATGTGCTTGTGCTGTCAGAGACCTTGTTGACCGATATGAAGCCACATCCAACAAATACCAGAGCAGCATGCGCCGCTTCTTCGGAGAAATATGGTGACTTTGATACCTGGTTTGGCATAGAGCAAGAGTACACGTTCTTTGAGGGGGCTGCACCCTTAGGCTGGCCCGAGAACGGATTTCCCGCTCCGCAGGGAGATTATTACTGCGGAGTAGGAGCAGATGTGATCTTTGGCAGAGATATAGTGGAGGCTCATATGGATGCCTGTCTTCAGGCAGGCTTACACATTGCGGGAATAAACGCAGAGGTTATGCCAGGCCAATGGGAGTTTCAAATAGGCCCGGTGGGCACCCCTAGGGCAGCAGATGAATTGTGGATCGCTAGGTGGTTGTTGGGCCGAATTGCAGAGGATTATGGAGTGACAGTATCGTTTGCGGCAAAGCCCGTGCCAGGTGACTGGAATGGTGCGGGCGCGCACACCAACATTTCGACAAAACAGATGAGATCAGACTACGATGCTTGTATAGCAGCAGCAGAGGCATTGGGAAAAAACGCGGCTGAACACATAGCGAACTATGGGGCAGGAATTGAGGACAGATTGACGGGGTTGCACGAAACGGCGAGCTATAAGGATTTTTCGTATGGAGTATCTGATCGAGGTGCCTCGGTCAGAATTCCTTGGCAGGTTGCTAGAGACAAGAAAGGCTACATTGAAGACAGAAGACCCAACGCGAATATGGACCCATATGTGGTGACGAGGCTGATTATAGACACGGTTTGTGGTGACGCCAGTAAATAGAGCGGGGGCAGGTTAGCTCTAAACAAACAATATAAATGTGCATGCGGAAAGCGTCATCACTTGGCATATTTGTGGCCTAAATACGCTTAATATGCCACCGACATTTGCTTAAATCGACAGGTATCGAACAGAGATGAACGGATCACGCGATTGAAAAAACAATCACAAACTATTTGACAGTTACTTCACAATCAACATAGACTGGCAGGCTCTTATGGAAACAGACGAACGCAGCAATGCAATAGAATATGCTCTTAGAAGCGTCCGGGACAATGACGTCAGATTCGTGCGCCTTTGGTTTGCTGATATTTTGGGCAACCTCAAGGGATTTGCCTTGAATGCTGCTGAGCTCGAAAACGCCTTTGAAAGAGGAATGGGATTTGACGGCTCCTCGATAGAAGGATTTGCACGCATCGATGAGAGCGACATGGTGGCGCGGCCAGACCCGGCGACCTTTCAAGTTCTTCCGTGGAGACCAAGAGAGAACGCGGTAGGAAGAGTGTTCTGCGATATAGTAACTCCAGAAGGCGATGTTTTTGAGGGAGATCCCAGGGGTGTTTTAAAGCGTAACTTGAAGCGCGCGAGTGATTTGGGTTACACATTTTATGTAGGGCCAGAGATCGAGCACTTTTATTTTAAGGGGTCTGATGGAACGGAGCTTCTAGATGTAGGCGGCTACTTTGACCAAACCCCACAGGATCTTTCAACTGAATTAAGAAGAGAGACGGTGCTCACACTAGAGGACATCGGCATACCGGTTGAATATAGCCACCACGAGGTGGCCCCGAGCCAGCATGAGATAGACTTAAGGTATACGGATGCCTTAACGATGGCAGATACGGTAATGACATACCGACAGGCAGTTAAGGAGGTGGCGGTAAGGAACGGGGTTTACGCCTCTTTTATGCCAAAGCCTATAACTGGTCTCAATGGCAACGGAATGCATGTGAATATGTCCTTATTTAAGGATGGTAAAAACGCATTCTTTGAGGAAAAAGACCCATATAAGCTGTCGGAGCTTGCGCGGCAGTTTGTTGCTGGCTTGATGACGCACGCTCGGGAAATAACCCTAGTAACTAATCAATGGGTCAATTCTTATAAAAGGCTCGTGCCAGGCTATGAGGCACCAGTGCACATTTCTTGGGCCAGGATTAATCGCTCAGATCTTATAAGAATTCCTGCGTATCGTGAGGGGAAAAATGAGTCAGTCAGGATCGAATATCGAGCCCCAGACCCCTCATGTAACCCCTATTTGGCGTTTGCTGTCTTGCTGGCCGCGGGAATACAAGGCGTAGAGGGAAAATATGTTCCTCCAGAGCCAGTTGAGGCAAATGTCCACCAAATGTCTGTGGAGGACAGAGAGGAGGGCGGGATTCAATCCCTCCCAGGGAGCCTGTCGGAAGCGATCACTTGTGCGGAAGAAAGTGACATGCTACAGGATGCTCTAGGAAAACACCTTTTCAAAAGTTTTATCAAGAATAAGAAGATCGAATGGGAAACTTACAGCAGGCATGTAACGGACTATGAAATCAAGCGGTACCTACCAATACTTTGATGGCTATGGAGAAATCAGAAAGACACCCCGGGCTTTATAGGCCTGAATTCGAACACGACGCGTGCGGAGTGGGCATAGTGGCCGACATCAAGGGCAGAAAGTCTTACGATTTAGTGTCGTACGGAATGGAGGTGTTGCGACATCTTGCACACCGAGGTGCTGAAGGGAGTGACCCCGAAACTGGTGACGGAGCAGGCGTGCTTATCCAGTTGCCGCACGAATTTTTAGCGAAACAGACGAAACAGAGTGGAATCCAGATACCGGAAGCCGGTCGGTATGGTGTAGGTATGGTTTTCTTGCCCAGTACGGAAAAGGAAATGAAACATTGTGAGGAAACCATTGAAAGGGTAGTAGAAACTGAGGGACTCGAATTTCTTGGATGGCGCATGGTGGATATTGACAATAGCCAAATCGGGCGAACAGCCAAGAATGTTGAGCCCGTGATAAAGCAATTCTTTGTGGGAGAAGGCGGTCAAGTGGCAGGCCAGTTGAGCTTGGAGAGAAAACTGTACGTCGTGCGGAAGATAGTCGAGAACGAATTGGCGAAAGATAAGACGCAGGCCTTGGAGAAATTCTACATTTGCAGCCTGTCCACCAGGACAATCGTTTACAAAGGTCTCTTAACAGGGACACAGCTCGACCGTTATTTCCTAGACCTTAAGAACCCGTTGATAAAAACGGGGTTTGCGATGGTTCATTCTCGATTTAGCACAAACACGCTTGGCTCATGGAAGCTGGCGCACCCGTATAGATACGTATCTCATAATGGAGAAATTAACACCCTTAGGGGAAATATAAATTGGATGGTTGCTAGGGAGGCGCTGCTCGCATCATCTCTCTTTGGTAAAGATATAAAGAAGCTTTTCCCTACCATAACTCCAAATGCTAGTGACACGGCAAGCTTCGACAATCTGTTTGAGCTTTTGGTTCTTGCAGGAAGATCGCTTCCCCATGCAATGATGATGATGATACCAGAGGCATGGAATGGTAATAAGAGCATCTCGCGAGAAAAGCGAGCATTTTACGAGTATCACGCGGCGTTGATGGAGCCATGGGACGGACCCGCGCTTATGGCCTTCACCGACGGTATCAGAATAGGAGCCAATCTTGATCGCAATGGATTACGCCCCTTTCGCTATACGGTCACCAAGGACGATCTCCTAATAATGGCCTCAGAAACGGGAGTTCTGGACGTACCTCCAGAGAAGGTTCTATATAAAGGACGCCTGAGACCAGGTCGCATATTTCTCCTAGACACTGAACAGGGAAGAATCATAGACGATGAGGAGATGAAGGCAGAGATAACCACCCGCCAACCATATCATGAGTGGGTGGAAACAAATATGCACCGCCTTGAGGATCTCCCAGAGGTTCAGTACAACCCCCTGACTGAAGGAGCATCACTGACAGAAAGAGAAGTCGCATTCGGGTACACGGCCGAGGAGATGCGTCTTCTAATTTGGCCTATGGCGGTTTCAGGGGCGGAGCCGATTGGCTCGATGGGCAATGACACACCGCTAGCTGTGTTGTCTCTGAAACCACAGCTTGTCTTCAATTACTTTAAGCAGCTTTTCGCGCAGGTTACGAACCCGCCACTCGACGCAATAAGAGAGGAGATGGTCACTTCTTTAGAGATGTGGTTGGGGTCTGAGGGAAACTTGCTTGAGGAAACAGCCTACCAAGCTAGCCAACTAAAACTGCCCCATCCAGTCATAACAAACGAGGAACTTGAAAAAATCAGACAAAACACAGCGCCGACTCTCAAAGCTAAGACACTTTCTATGCTTTTTGATCCTGAGTGTGGTTCTGAGGCTATGCAAAAGGCGCTCGATTTGCTACTGAAAGCAGCTACAAGCGCAGTAAAAGAAGGAAATACAATAATAGTTTTGTCAGACAGGGGCTCAGGACCTAAGCTAGCTCCTATTCCGAGCCTATTAGCCACATCCGCTGTGCACCACCATCTCATAAGGGAGGGGCTGCGGATGAAGATTGGAATAATAGTCGAGTCAGGCGAGCCTAGGGAAGTTCAACACTTTGCTTTGCTTATCGGCTATGGGGCTGGAGCTGTGAATCCTTACCTGGTTTTCGAGATACTGGCAGATTCCAAAGGTCAAGAATATGCACTGTCTGACTCACTCGATTTCAAAGGTGCACAAAAGAACTTTATTAAGGCGACGAACAAAGGCCTTCAGAAAATTGCTTCAAAAATGGGCATATCAACCATGCAGAGCTACAGAGGCGCACAGATTTTTGAAGCAATTGGCCTCAGCCAAGAATTGACAGATAGGTATTTTACGTGGACTCCATCACGGATAGGTGGGGCAGGTATTGCTGTTATACAAGAAGAAAGTTTAAGGCGGCATACCAGAGCATACTATCAACCGAAACTGCCTGGACAACTGGACGTGGAAGTTGGCGGGGTTTATCAATGGCGCAGGGATGGCGAGTACCACATGTGGAACCCAAATGCCATATCCTTGTTACAACACGCATCGAAGACAGGCGACTATATCACGTACAAGAGATTTGCTCATCTAGCTGATGAATACGAGCGCAACCTTTGTACCCTTAGAGGGCTTTTGGATTTTAAGCGGCTAGATGAACCAATTTCACTGGATGAGGTGGAGTCATCCAGTGAAATTGTTAAGCGTTTCGCTACTGGCGCTATATCTTTGGGAGCTATCAGCAAAGAGGCCCACGAAACCCTTGCTATTGCAATGAATCGAATTGATGCAAAGAGTAATACCGGCGAGGGCGGAGAGGACTACCGAAGGTATACGCAGGACTCGAATGGAGACTCAAGAAGCAGTGCAATTAAACAAGTTGCATCAGGGCGTTTCGGAGTGACGACGAACTACTTAGTCAATGCCTCAGACTTGCAAATAAAAATGGCACAAGGGTCCAAGCCGGGGGAGGGAGGTCAACTACCCGGGCATAAGGTAGACGAGTATATAGGGTGGGTTCGGCGCACGACCCCGGGAGTTGAGTTGATATCTCCGCCTCCGCACCATGACATATACTCCATTGAAGACCTCGCGCAGCTCATTCATGACCTGAAGAACGTCAACCCTGCAGCTAGGATTCACGTTAAGCTGGTTGCGGAGGTCGGAGTCGGCACTATAGCGGCTGGCGTATCGAAAGGACATGCTGACGTGGTCCTTATAAGTGGTGATAGCGGTGGCACAGGAGCATCCCCTGAGTCATCAATTAAACATGCTGGTTTGCCTTGGGAATTGGGTATCGCAGAAACCCAGCAAGTTTTGGTTCAGAATGATCTAAGGGGCCGAATAGTTGTGCAAGCAGACGGACAACTAAAAACAGGAAGAGATGTGGCAATAGCCTGCTTGCTGGGAGCAGAAGAATTTGGATTCTCTACGGCTCCCCTAGTCACTCTCGGGTGCATAATGTTGCGCAAATGCCATTTGAACGCTTGCTCTGTGGGAATAGCAACCCAAGATCCCGACCTGCGAAAACAGTTTGCCGGGCAGCCAGAGGCTGTCATTAACTACTTTTTCATGGTTGCACAACAGCTTCGTGAGATCATGGCTGAAATGGGATTCCGCACAGTTAATGAGATGGTTGGCCGAGTGGATTTCTTGGAAAGCAGGAGTGCGATCGAACACTGGAAATCCAAGGGAATAGACCTCACGGAACTGTTGTATCGGCCAGAGGAATCTAAACATGTAGCAACCTATTGCAAAGAAGCACAAAATCACGGCTTGGAAGCAGCCTTGGATCACGAACTTATACGCTTGGCAAATGAGGCGTTGGAAGGAAGAGGTCGTATACAGGCCAGCGTTCCGATAGGAAACCACAATCGTACTGTAGGAGCTATGCTGAGTGGTCGAGTTGCAATGATCTACGGAGAAGAGGGTTTACCAGACGATACCATACACTACACTTTTGACGGGTCGGCAGGTCAGAGTTTCGGGGCGTTTTTGGCGAAAGGCGTGTCCTTAACGCTTGAAGGGGACGCGAACGATTATTTTGGAAAGGGGATGTCTGGAGGGCGACTGGTAGCATATCCTCAGAAAGGATCTACCTTCGTTGCGGAAGAGAACATAATTATTGGAAATGTCGCTCTGTATGGTGCAACTGGCGGAAGAGCTTTTATACGTGGGCAGGCGGGAGAACGCTTCGCCGTACGTAACAGCGCGGCCCAGGCGGTTGTGGAGGGAGTTGGAGACCATTGTTGTGAATATATGACGGGCGGATTGATAATTGTCCTTGGGCAAACTGGGAGAAACTTTGCTGCCGGAATGAGTGGGGGGCTAGCTTTCGTCCTTGACGAAGACGGACGGTTTTCTGATAACTGCAATACGGACATGGTAGACCTAGAATCGGTAGATGACCCAGCCGATCAACTTGCACTTCGACAGATGATTCAATGGCATACATCTCATACTGGAAGCGAAACAGCACGAAACATCATAAAAAATTGGAAAAGCATGATCCCAAAGTTTGTCAAAGTGATGCCGATAGCCTACAGCAAGGTGCTTGAAGAAAAACAAATTAGCCAACCGAAAGAGATACAGGCAGTGTTGCATGGGTAAGCCGCTCGGATTCTTGCATTTGGAGAGGAGAGGTCCTGCCAGAGCCCCCGCGTCCAAGAGAGTTAAGGGCTGGAAAGAGTTCTATGGGGAGTGGCCCGACAAGAACTCACAAGATCAAGCTGGAAGATGCATGGATTGTGCAGTGCCGTTTTGCCATACGGGGTGCCCGCTTGGCAACTTGATACCAGATTGGAACGATCTAGTATATAGGGGTAAGTGGGAACAGGCCCTCAACATGCTTCTCGCAACTAACAACTTTCCTGAATTTACGGGTAGGATTTGCCCCGCCCCTTGCGAAGAGTCTTGTGTGCTTAATATTAATCAAGACCCAGTAACAATTGAGTACATAGAAAAGGCCATAGTGGAAAAAGGATTTCAGGAAGGCTGGATTAAGCCGATGCCGCCAGAATCAAGAACAGGCAAAAGCGTTGCAATTGTGGGTTCAGGTCCTGCGGGATTGGCCGCGGCTCAGCAGCTGAACCGGGCTGGACACCAAGTTACAGTATACGAGAGAGATGAATACGTGGGAGGGCTTCTCACATTAGGAATACCAGACTTCAAGCTGGAAAAGGAAGTGGTTCAACGACAAGTTAACTTGATGCAGGAAGAGGGCATTGTTTTTAAGACAGGTGTAAATGTTGGGGTAGACATTTCGGCTGGACAACTTAGGGAGCAATTCGACGCAGTTTGCCTTACTGGCGGTGCCACTATGGCCCGAGATCTTCAGGTGCCAGGGAGAGGTTTGGGTGGAGTCTATTTGGCAATGGACTACCTGACCCAACAGAACAGGATAAATGCAGGCCAGACAATACCTGCGAGCGAGCGGATCAGCGCGACTGGAAAGCGCGTAGTGATCTTGGGTGGTGGAGACACTGGCGCGGATTGTCTCGGGACAGCACATCGTCAAGGGGCAAAGGAAATCTACCAATATGAGCTTTTGCCAAAGCCCCCATTGCAGCGATCAGACAACGAGCCTTGGCCGTACTGGCCGGTTGTCCTTCGGTCTTCCGCGGCGCATGAGGAAGGTGGCAAAAGAGAGTATAGCCTTCTAACAAAGGGCTTTCTCGGCACTAACGGTAAATTAGAGAAGCTTGTAGCGGTGGAGGTTAACTGGGCAACACCTGATGGCACTGACCGGCTAGTGATGCAAGAGAAAACAGGAAGCGAATTTGAGATGAAAGTCGACTTAGTCTTGCTAGCCCTTGGATTTGTATCACCAGAGCATGTAGGGCTACTAGACGAACTGGGTCTTTCTTACGACCCTATGGGCAATGTGCCCACAGATGATCAGCATATGACAAGCATTACAGGTATTTTTGCTGCAGGTGATATTAGGAGGGGGCAATCGCTTGTAGTTTGGGCCATCGCTGAAGGAAGAGAGGCGGCCCATCATATAGATACATATCTAATGGGATCAACCGCGTTGCCTCGAAGCCTCCCGGGCGCTTTGGCGAAGACAATTTCGATGTAACAGGGATTTGATTTGGAGCGGAAAGAGGTGCAGTATGCAAATCAGGAGCCCTTTGTCTAGGTTTAGCTGGACGTACGTTTTGTACGCCCTTAGAATTCAACCATGAGTACTTTCCGATTGGCTATGGCTCAGCTTAATCTAACGGTAGGAGACTTGTCGGGCAACACGGCTAAGATCATCGATTCGATTCAACAAGCAAAAAATGTAAAGGCTAACCTGATAGCGTTCACTGAGCTGGCGATTCCAGGATATCCGCCAGAGGACCTACTTCTTAAACCCCAGTTCATAGAGGACAACATCCGATATCTTGATGACGTGGTGAGAGAGAGCGTTGGAATCACGTCGGTGGTAGGCTTTGCGAACAGGAAGGAAGGGAGAACCTATAACGCCGCAGCCATAGCCCACTCTGGGCAATTGGTTCACGTCTATCACAAAATGTTTTTGCCTAACTATGGGGTCTTTGATGAGAAGAGATATTTTGACCCGGGCGATGAGAGCCCAGTTTATATAATAGACGGGGTTAAAGTGGGCGTTAATATTTGTGAAGATATTTGGTACGAAGATGGCCCAGTGTACCATCAGGCAATGGCAGGAGCCGAGATTATAGTGAATATCAATGGTTCCCCGTTTCATGCAGGAAAAGGCCAAGAGCGAATTGAAATGTTGATCCGGCGTGCAGTCGATAATGGCGTGAATATCTCCTACACTAATACGGTGGGCGGACAAGATGAGTTGGTTTTCGACGGTGGCAGCCTTGTCGTCGATAGGGAAGGGAAGATTCTGATTGAAGGAAAACAATTCAGCGAAGAGATAATGGTTGTGGATCTCGAGGTGAATTTGGACGCTGAAATATTCTATCCAACCGCGAGAGGGAAGGTAGATATTGAGAAGCAGGTCAGCTTGAAAACTGCCGAAGGTGCAAGTGAATCGCGAGCTCCAGTGGTGGCCATATCCAATCATAAAACTGTCCGAAAACTACCTCCCCTAGCTCCCCAAACCGTGACGCGCCTGGATCCTATCGAGCAAGTTCGGAAGGCACTAGTTCTGGGGACCCGTGACTATGTTTCAAAGAGTGGCTTCGAAAAAGTGGTGTTGGGGCTTTCAGGAGGGATTGATTCGGCAATAACGGTGGCGATAGCTGTCGAGGCGCTAGGCACTGATAACGTTATAGGCGTCTCGATGCCATCTCGCTATTCATCAGAGGGAAGCGTTATTGACAGCAGCTTGCTGTCAAAGAACCTCAGCATTGAAATGTTAACGATCCCGATTGAACAGGCATTTGCGGCGTATGAAAAAATGCTAAAAAAAGCACTCCTTGAAGGTCCGCCCGTCACGGAAGAAAACTTACAGGCAAGAATTCGAGGAAACATATTGATGGCTTTGTCCAATGCATATGGCTGGTTGGTTTTAACTACTGGCAACAAAAGTGAGATTGCAACTGGCTATAGTACTCTTTATGGGGATATGGTAGGAGGCTTTGGGGTCATTAAGGATGTTCCTAAGACCCTCGTATACGACTTGGCAGTTCATGTAAACAGAATTAGTGGGTATAGCCTTATTCCAGAAGCCATTATCGCAAAGGCGCCTAGTGCTGAGCTAAGGCCCAACCAGAGGGATGATGACACGTTGCCATCTTATGAGGCTCTGGATCCGATACTGAAAGCATATGTCGAGGACGATAAAACGTATGATGAAATCTTACAATTGGGATACGATAGCTCAGTGGTTAAAGAAGTTATACGTTTAGTTGACAGAAGTGAATATAAGAGGAGACAGGCATCTCCTGGAATAAAAATAACGCACCGTAACTTTGGTCGCGATAGACGAATGCCGATCGTAAATCGGTACAAACATTATTAGGCGACATGTTACTCTAGTCCAAACGTAGGTTTGTTTCTGAAATTAACAGACACTACTTAATGCATAAGGAATGCATATGCTAATGTTGACCCGAATAGAACAACCGTTCTATAATGCAGCAAAGGAGAGGAGCCATGACAGCAGAACGAGAGAAAGCCCTAGACCTAGCTATAAGCCAAATTCATAAAAGTTTTGGCAAGGGCGCAATAATGCGCTTGGGAGAATTAGAAATTGACGATTCAGTTAAGGCAATCCCTACAGGGTCCTTATCACTTGACTTGGCACTGGGCATCGGCGGAGTTCCCAGGGGTAGAGTAGTAGAGATATTTGGAGCAGAATCCTCCGGGAAAACAACTTTGGCATATCACATAGCTGCACAAGCCCAGGCACAGGGAGGAACTGCAGCTTATATCGATGCCGAACACGCATTAGATAAAAGCTATGCCTCTCGTTGCGGGGTTAACGTCGAAAACCTTTATTTGTCACAGCCCGACGACGCGGAACAGGCGCTAGAGATAGTAGAGTATTTGGTGAGGAGTAACGCCGTTGATGTAGTCGTAATAGATAGCGTGGCTGCTTTAGTGCCTAGAAACGAACTTGAAGGAGATATGGGAGATACCCATGTTGGCTTGCAGGCTAGACTATTATCGCAGGCCTTGCGTAAGCTTACGGCGGCTATCGGTCGCTCGAATACCTCAGTGATCTTTATTAATCAACTTAGAGAGAAAGTCGGGGTTATGTTTGGCAACCCTGAAGTCACTCCCGGAGGGAGGGCCTTGAAGTTTTATAGCTCTGTCAGAATAGACCTTAGGCGTGTGGATAGCATAAAACAGGGCACGGTTGTCACAGGGAACCGTGTCCGCGCGCGGGTAGTAAAGAACAAAGTGGCACCTCCTTTTAGAATTGCTGAGTTTGACATCATGTTTAGTCAGGGGATTAGCCTAGAAGGAGATTTGGTCGACTTGGGAGCGGATTACGGCATTCTGACTAAAAGCGGAGCTTTCTATTCCTATGGAGAGACGCGATTGGGACAGGGAAGAGAGAACGCAAAGGACTTTCTTTCTCGTGAAACGGAGTTCTCGGAGAGACTAAACGCAGAGATTCGAGCAGCCGCTGAAGCAGCGGCTTTGGTGGAAAAGCAGACGAAAGGCGTCGGCGCCAAGTCAGTCGCGGAGTAATTAGTGCGTTCGCAAAACCTGACTCGACGAGATGTTATAGAAGATCCTGAGTTGGCGTATAAGTCCGCGCTAAATCTACTTTCTTATCGGAAGAGGACCCGACTTGAGATGGAACAACGCTTGGGTAAGCGATTCTCTAAGCGAGCTATTGAAGGCGTAATTAGGCGTTTGATTAAGGTTGGGTATCTGGATGATTTGCAGTTTGCGAAAGATTGGACAGAGGGCAGGGGCAAAAACAAGCCAAGGAGCGGGAGTCTTATTAGGAGTGAGTTGCGTAAGAAGGGCATTGAAAATGAGTTGGTACTTCTCGTAACTGCTGACGTAGACGATGACTCGAATGCGTATAGTGCTGGCTTGAAGCATGTGAGGGCCTTAAACGGAGTGCCAAGACAAAAAGTTGTTAGCCGCCTGACTGGATATCTCCAGAGAAGGGGCTTCTCTACCGCAGTCGTATTGCGAACAGTAAATAAACTAGCCTTGGAAAGAGACCAATGGTGTTAAATGTGTGTTGTGCCTTAGTTCTTAATTAGGTGTCTCTTTACGGGACTAATAGAGATGACTTTTTTGAGCAAAGAGGAGGCTGTTTTGACCCGTATTTTGGATCGATGGTAGAATCGACCATATATAACCAGGGCTTTTGAAACGGAAGTACAATGTCAGGTCACTCTAAATGGTCCACAATAAAACGTGCCAAAGGCGTCAATGACGTTAAGCGCGGGCAACTTTTCACGAAGTTGGCTCGTGAAATAGTAATAGCTTCGAGGGAAGGTGGCGCAGATGCTGAAATGAACGTTCGTCTTCGACTTGCTATACAGAAAGGCAAAGACAACAATATGCCGGGGGATAACATAGAGCGTGCAATAAATCGCGGTTTAGGCGATAGTGGAGCTGATGCTCTTCAAGAGGTGGTATATGAAGGGTATGGTCCTGGTGGCGCAGCAATATTACTCGAGGCACTAACAGATAATGCAACGAGGACAGTGTCTGAGGTCCGACATGCTTTTTCAAAAGGTGGCGGCAATATGGGACAACCTGGCTGTGTGGCTTGGAACTTTGAGACAATAGGGGTGGTGGTTTTGGAGGCGCCTGGTAACACAGCAGAGGAGTTGGCCTTACTGGCGATCGATGCTGGGGCAGAGGACTTTGAAGAAGAGCAAGAAACTTTAGAAGTGCGAATTGCCGTGCCACTCTTTGAAAGAGTGCGAAAGGCACTTGAAGATGCCAATGCAAGTATAATTCGGGCGGAAATTTCGATGACCCCGAAGGCAACACAGCTGTTGGAGAACAAGCAGGCGGAACAAACCCTTAAGCTTATGGACAGATTAGAGGAGCTGGATGACATACAGCGAGTCTATACTAACGCCGATTTTCCAGACGAAGTGCTGAACGCATATGGTTCTTCTTAAACATCTTCACTGGGGGTGATCCAATTACGTTAGTTTTAGGCATAGACCCCGGCACACTCAACATGGGTTATGGTCTTGTGAGGCAGGGTAAAGGCGGATCTTGCGTTGCAGAAAATTGGGGTGTGTTGAAAGCGACTAGGGGGCGATTGTTGGGGCCAAGGTTACATCAGCTGTATTCGCAAATGTTAAGTCTTATCGGAGATTTACGTCCTGATGAAGTGGCAGTGGAGACTCCCTTTGTATCAATCAACGCTAGAGCAGCTATGGCGATTGGACAGGCACAAGGCTTGACTTTGATGGCCGCTGCTGAAGAAGGATTACCTATTTCAAGCTACTCACCTTCTCAGGTCAAGTTAGCAGTAAGCGGTTACGGGCACGCCAGCAAATATCAGGTACAACAGGCGATAGCATTGCAACTCGACATTGATTCGGAAGGCATCCCAGAGGATGCAGCCGATGCTTTAGCTGTGGCATTGTGCCATGTTCAAAATCTTAATGAAGCCTCGTTAGTTGCTGTGGAGAGGATTAACCTTAAATGATTAACTCCATCTCGGGAACCCTTTCTTCTGTTGGTGATAACTACGTCGTGATTCAGGTTTCAGGAATAGGCCTGAGGGTCAATGTTGCACAGTCTACCATCGTTGGAACTGGTGCCGAAGGCGATCTGTTGACATTACACACTACATTGTTAATAAGAGATGACGTCCCCATTTTGTATGGCTTTCCTACAGCTGAAGGGAAACGGCTTTTTGACCTCCTTCAGGACGTTAGCGGTGTGGGCCCCAGGCTTTCGCTCGACATGCTAGATGCCATGTCGCCCGATGAAGCAGCAATGGCTATAGTTTCCGGCGATCTAGATAGATTGTCAGGAGTGAAAGGCATTGGGGCACGGACGGCTGGTAGGATAGTCGTCGACCTTCAGAGCAAATTGCAAAAAGATTGGGAAGCTTCTCCCTCTGGGGTTGGGGCCGCCCATGGAGATTTGATAGCAGCTCTCCAGGCACTAGGTTACTCTCGGGCAGAAGTCCAAGAAGCGGTGGCTGGAGTTGGTGGCGTCGAAAACAGCTCACTAGAAGAGCAGTTGAGGCAGGCCCTTCAGTCACTAGTCAGGGAATAGAGCTGGTGATGACCTATGGAGATGCCTGGGGCCAACTTTATGACAAAGTCCACGCGCTTCAGGAAGACGTCCCATTTTGGATTTCTGAGGCCGAAATGGCGACTGGCCCAGTCTTAGAATTGGGATGTGGCACTGGACGGGTGACGATACCAGTTTCGCAGGCAGGCGTTACGATCACTGGCCTGGACAACTCGACTGTTATGCTCGCTCAGGCTAGGTCGAAGGCAAAGAAGTTAAGCCCTCGCACGAAGACCCTGCATTTAGTGAAGGGAGACATGCGTGATTTTAATCTAGAGCGGCAATTCAATTTGGCGATTATCCCATTTAGGTCGTTTCAACTACTCCTGTCCGTTGAAGATCAGCGTAGGGCGCTTGCTTGTATCAAAAAACACTTGGAACCAGGAGGACGCTTGATCTTTAACCTATTCGTGCCGAAAGCAGGGTGCTTGGAGAAACAGAAAACATTCAGCCTCTCTGGGAATGAAGCGACCTGCCTAGGAAAAACGCCAAAAATAGAGCTAGAAGAAAAAAGTCAGCATGATGAGTATAACCAGATAATATATGTGAAAAACGTTTTGAAAGAGTATGGGGAGGGTGGCACGACTCAGAAAAGATCAGAAGTGTCATACGCACTTCGCTACACGTATCAAAGGGAGATTCAAAGCTTGCTAAAGAACGCAGGGTACAGAATTTTGGAAACGTTTGGAAATTTCCAAAGGGAGCCTCTTAGTGAAACTAGTGAAGAGATGATATGGGTCGTTACTCCTATTGAGCCTAGCGCGTGATAATATCAGGCCGTTGAGGAGGATTCATGATAAATCGGACTGGTGAATTCAAGCATATTCTCAGTGTGGATATAGGCGGAACCTTCACCGACTTCTCTCTACTTGACTTAAATACTGGCAAGGTATCGGTGAATAAGGTGCTAACCGATGCGGATCAGCCAGAGGAAGCTCTAATAAGTGGAGCCTCCGAGTTACTTGAACGAATCGGTGTGGGCTACAACGAGCTGAGATTAGTTGTGCACAGTACTACGTTGGCAACCAACGCGATAATTGAACGCAAGGGGGCCAAGACGGGTTTGATAACTACAGATGGATTCAGAGACATTCTAGAGCTTCGTAGAGAACAGATTTATGATATGTACGATTTGCAGGCACGGTATCCGGAGCCACTTGCCCCTAGATACCTACGACAAGGGATTCGAGAGCGGACAGATAGCAACGGACTAATACTGGAAAGGGTAGCTGAAGATGACGCTGTAAAATTAGTTGACGGGCTTTTGGACGAAGGTGCTGAGGCTCTAGCGATTGCGCTCATGCATGCCTATAAGAATCCGGCCAACGAAGAAGCTCTAAAGGCAGTTATAGAAAATCACTTTCCAGATGTAACCGTCTCCATATCCTCTGAGGTGGCACCAGTAATCAATGAGTATGAGCGTACTTCAACAACAATTGCGGACTGTTATATAAAGCCGAGTGTATCTAAGTATCTTGCGGGCGTAAGAGACAGACTTTCAGGCTTAGGTTACACAGGGGAGCTACTGGTTATGCATTCAGCCGGAGGGGTAATCGGAAGTGATGCTGCCAGCCAGCGACCGGTGCGCCTTCTGGAGTCGGGACCAGCAGCAGGCGCCCTAGCAGCAAGTTTTTATGGAACCTTGCTTTCCAAGCCGGACCTGGTTTCTATCGACATGGGAGGCACAACAGCTAAGACATGCGTCATTGAAGGAGGAAAGCCAGCGATAACTAACAGTATCGAAGTGGCGAGAATTCATCGCTTTAAGGTTGGCAGTGGTTTGCCAATCATGATTCCGGTACTAGACCTGATTGAGATAGGGTCTGGCGGGGGAAGCATAGCATGGACAGATAGCCTAGGGCTGCTTAAAGTTGGCCCTCATAGTGCTGGGGCAAAACCGGGCCCTGCTTGTTATGGACTAGGCGGCACTATCCCCACAGTGACGGATGCCAACCTATTACTTGGATATCTCAATCCTAACTATTTCCTTGGTGGCAAAATGCAGCTTGACATCAATGCGGCTAGGAGAGCTGTGTCGGCACTAGCACAAACGCTAGGGATCAGTGAGGTTCAGGTAGCTTGGGGCATATACAGTGTGGTTACAGAAAACATGGCCGCTTCAGCCAGACTCCACATCATAGGGCGCAATAAGGATCCGAGAAATTATTCGATTATAGCTTTCGGAGGAGCCGGTCCTGCTCATGCCTGTGACGTTGCACGGATATTGGGAGCAACCGAAGTGATTGTGCCGTTGGCAGCTGGAGTAACTTCGGCGCTTGGCTGTTTAACCGCACCGCTATCGTTAGAAGATGTACGATCACTTCCGGGATCGCTTGCGGATTTCAATGCTGAGGATGTGAATAATATTTTTCGTAATATGGAGGCGAGTGGCCTTAAGCTAATGAATCAGGCAGGCGTTCCGGAGGAACATGTCGAGCTAGTAAGATCGGCAGACATGCGACTTAAGGGTCAAATACATGAAATAAACGTGCCAGTTTCACCAGGAGAACTTAATCCTTCGAATATTGAACAAATAGAATCGGACTTCCATGCTATTTATCAGGAATTTTATAGCCGTAGAAACCTGAATATACCGATTGAGGTTCAAAATTGGCGCTTGTTGGCGCGTGGTCCAGAACCAATAGTTAATCTTCGTGAAGAGGCAGTAACTGACAACGTTGATTTGACGGGAGCATTAAAGGGAACTCGGAAAGCATATTTTAGAGACAGCGGCGGATATGTAGATTGTCCAATATATGATCGCTATAAGTTGACCGCAGGTTCCAGAATTGAAGGACCAGCTATTATAGAAGAACAAGATTCCACTGCTGTAATGAGCCCTAGAGATAGTGTGTTAATTGATCGGTGGCTGAACCTTGTTTTCAAGATTGGATAGCCAAGAGGAGAAAAACAGGATGAAGGAATTTGATCCAATTACGTTAGAAATCATTTGGAGCCGCTTGCTGAATGTTACTGAGGAAATGTGGACAACTATCCTTCGAACAGCTGTATCAACCATCATCGCATCGGCCAATGACTTCGGATGTGAAATCATGGATAAGCATGGCCGCTCAATTGCTCATGCTTATCGGAGTATGCCTGTGTTCAACATGACTATGCCTAACGTCACTAAGGAAATCTTGAAAAAATACCCCGAGAAGTCGATCAAACCAGGTGATGTATTTCTAACCAACGATCCTTGGATGTGTGCAGGCCATCTACCGGACATAGCAGTGGTAACTCCGATTTTCAAAGGAAATATGTTTGTGGGATTTGTTGGCAATATAGCTAACACCTCAGATATAGGTGGTTCCTTAGATGAAAAACGAGTAAGCGATTCCTACGAAGAGGGAATCTTTTTCCCTATTTGTAAGCTGTATGATAGAGGCAAACCGAATGAACTAGTATTCGACATGTTTAAATGGAACGTTAGGGCGCCCGAGATGGTGTTGACTGACATCGAGGCCCAAGTTGCAGCGAACGAAGTAGGTTCTAAACGAGTAGTAGCTCTTATAGAGGAGTACAATCTCGGAGATCTATCGGCTCTTTCCCATCAGATACGGGCTCGTTCGGAATCCGCAATGAGAAAAGCGATTGAAGAGATAGATGATGGTGTTTACACGAACGAAGTGTACACTGATGGAATGGGGATTCCGCTCAAGATAGCTGTAAAGATTACGGTTGTAGGGGACGAAATCTCGGTAGATTATACTGGATCATCTCCTCAGGTTGATCGGGGCGGGCTCAACTGCACGTTAATCTACAGCACCGGACATACATTGTATCCGCTTGCTTGCCTCTTGACGCCAGGGGTTCCAGTGAATGAGGGTTGCTTCGCCCCTATCAGCACATATGCCCCAGAGGGAACCATAATTAATTGCACTTTCCCCATATCCGTTGGATCAAGGCTAAACACTGGCTGGTACATTCACGGTGCGATATTCGGTGCTCTAGCCCAGGTAATGCCAGAAAGAATACAGGCTGGAAATGGGCTTATGTCTGGGCTCAGAACCTATGGATTTCACCAGGACGGCAGGGTGTTTAACGCGCATCTTTTCTCCGGTGGTGGTCGAGGTGCTGGCAGTGCAGGCGATGGAATGGGACTCAACATGTTTCCAAGCAGTGCTTCAAACGTCCCAGTTGAGGTGTTTGAGCTGAATAGCCCAGTCTTGGTTTTGTCCAAGGAATTTATTACGGACTCTGCTGGTGCAGGAAGATATCGAGGGAGTCCTGGGCTGAAGGTCACCATTGCGAAGTCGTCGAATTATCCAGGCCCACTGAACATTTACTTCCATCCCAACCGACTTTCTTTCCCAGCAAGTGGTGTTTTCGGAGGATTATCGGGGAAAAAGACAAGAGTAGTACTGAACGGAAAAGTTTTGAGCGATGACCCAAAAGCACTGACTCAGGGATACTTAACGTTAGAAAATGACTCGGACAGACTCGAATTGCACTTCCCAAGCGGTGGGGGGATGGGCAACCCTTTTGAAAGGGAACTTTCCTTGTTGGAATTGGACGTTCGTGATGGGATAGTGTCACGCGATGCGGCTATGCAAATATATGGAAAGAAAAACGCTTGAACTTTACTCGCGGCTTTAATTATGAACCAAAGGACTGTTTAAATTGGAAGAAGGAAAGTTTACGGTCATTTCTGATTTTGAGCCTTCTGGAGATCAGCCGAAGGCAGTAGATAAGCTTGTTGAAGGCTTGGAGCTAGGCAGAAAACACCAGGTTCTTCTTGGTGTTACGGGGTCTGGCAAAACATATACGATGGCCAAAGTGGTTGAGGCAGCGCAGCGACCTGCGTTAGTGATCGCACATAACAAAACTTTGGCTGGGCAATTGGCCACAGAGTTCAAGGGGTTTTTCCCACATAATGCTGTTGAATATTTCGTGAGCTACTACGATTATTATCAACCAGAGGCGTATATCCCTCGTACAGATACCTACATTGAAAAAGACGCGGACGTAAATGATGAAATTGATAAACTCAGACATGCGGCAACTAGGGCTATTTTAAGCAGGAGAGACACGATAATAGTTGCGTCTGTTTCTTGTATCTATGGCTTGGGGTCTCCTGATGAGTATCAGGGCTTTGTAATGTCAATTCAAAAAGGCCAGAGTCTAAATAGGCACAGATTGTTAAGGCGATTAGTTGAAATGCAATATGAGCGAAACGACCTGAACTTGACCCGAGGAAAGTTCAGAGTGCGGGGCGATACGATAGAGATTCTTCCTGTTTATGACGAGACAGCTATCCGGATCGATTTTTTCGGTGAACAAGTTGACAGAATAATAACTTTAGATCCCTTAACAGGGGAGATTTTGAGTGAAGATGATGTAATAGATATATATCCTGGAAAACACTTTGTTACCCCAGAGGACAAGCTGTTGATGGGGATAAAGGATATAGAAGAAGAGATGGCAGAACGGGTCATGTTCTTGAAATCTCAGGATAAACTCGTCGAGGCTCAACGCTTAGAGGCTCGTACAAACTATGACTTAGAGATGTTGCGTGAAACAGGATACTGCTCGGGCGTTGAGAACTATTCCAGACCACTAGCGCAACGTGCTGCTGGCAGCACTCCATGGACCTTAATGGACTATTTTCCTGATGACTTCCTCCTGTTTATTGATGAATCGCACATGACCATCCCTCAACTAAATGGAATGTATCGCGGAGACAACTCAAGGAAGCAGACCTTGGTCGATTATGGATACCGACTTCCGTCCGCCCTAGACAATCGACCTCTCAGCTTTGGGGAATTTGAGGGGCAGGTTGAGCAAGTAATTTATGTATCCGCTACTCCAGGGCCGTATGAGACTGGGAAGGGTGAGCAGTTGGTAGAGCAGGTGATTCGCCCAACTGGATTACTTGACCCGACGATTCAAGTTAAGCCAACACAGGGGCAGATAGATGATTTACTACAAGAGATAAATGCAAGAGTTGCTAAGTCGGAAAGGTGTCTTGTCACGACGCTAACCAAGCGGATGGCAGAGGAGCTTGCTGATTATCTGAGGGAAATGAATGTTAAAACGCAATATCTACACTCTGAAATCGACACCCTGGAACGGAGCGAGAGGCTTCGAGACTTAAGGCTGGGCATCTATGATGTAGTTGTTGGAATCAATCTTTTGAGAGAGGGCTTGGACTTGCCTGAAGTCAGCCTTGTTGCGATTCTTGACTCCGATAAAGAAGGATATCTACGATCTCAATCTGCGTTAATACAAACCATGGGTCGCGCTGCCCGGCACTCTGAAGGCCACGTGATAATGTACGCGGATAGAATTACAAGGTCTATGAAAATGGCGATAGATGAGACGGAGAGACGTCGGAAAATTCAGAAAGAACATAATTTACTTCACAATATAACTCCGGTGGGAATTCATAAGGCGGTTGCGGACATTACTGATCGGCTTAGACCGAGCAATTATAGTGAGCGGGCGGAAGCTTCTTGGGAAAATATGCCTAAGGATGAAATATTCCGTGTGGTTAAAGGCCTTGAATCACAGATGAAACAAGCGGCGAAGAATTTCGAGTTCGAGAAGGCGGCGCTACTCAGAGATGAAATAGTCGAAATTCGTAGGGAGCTTTCTGGTCACCAATAGTCTAGCGGTCCTTTGAGCCTATTCTAAGTTCCTATGAGGAGTCGGGAAGGATCTTCCACTAGTTCCTTAATTCTTACTAAGCAGGAAACAGCCGATTTTCCATCTACTATGCGGTGATCATAAGTTAGCGCTAGATACATCATTGGCCTAACCACGACCTGCCCGTCTATTACAACAGGTCGTGGTTTAAAGCCGTGCATACCCAAGATTCCCACTTGCGGAGGATTCAGAAGAGGTGTAGACATTAAGGATCCGAATACTCCTCCGTTTGTAATGGTGAAAGTTCCACCCTGCAGCTCTTGAATCGTTAGCTTGCGTTCCCTAGCGCGAGTTGCAAGATCGAGAATCGAAGATTCGATTTCAGCGAAGCTCTTTTGGTCAGCATCGCGCACTACTGGGACCACGAGGCTATCCTCGGTGCTTATAGCGACTCCAATGTCGTAGTAGTGTTTGAAAACAAGCTCGTCCCCCTGGATTTCAGAGTTAAGAACAGGGAAAGTTTTTAGTGCTTCCACAACGGCTTTGGTGAAGAAGGACATGAAGCCTAAGGCCACACCGTGACGGTCCTTGAATGTGTCTCGCATTCGTTGGCGAATTTCGATTATTCCAGACATGTCTACTTCGTTGAAAGTTGTTGTCATCGCAGCGGTTTGAACTGCTTCGGTCAATCTCGCTGCCATAGTTTGTTGATAGCGTGTAAGGGTAACGCGATGTTCCCTTTCAGCTGGTCGCCTTGAAGTAGTTCCAGGAATTGATGTTGTAGTGGATTGCTCTTCGATCTTGGCCGGTGGCTCCGTTGTAGATTCCTGTAGGTAGCGCATCACGTCTTCTTTGGTTATCTTTCCCCCAGCACCGCTCGCAGTAATTTCCCCGGCATCTACCCCATGTTCGGCAGCGATTCGTCGTGCTACTGGGGTAATACGCTCGGAGTCGCCCTCAGAGGCTGGTTCTTCTTTTATTGTCGACTCCTCGTTCGATAAATCGGGCTGTGGGTCAGCAGCAGCACTATCTGTAATCGTGCCAAGTATATCGCTGACAGTTACTGTCTCGCCTTCAGCTTTTAAGATTTTTTCCAACACACCTGGTTGAGAAGCAGAGACCTCGACATTAACTTTATCGGTTTCAAGTTCAACAATTGGCTCGTCAACTGACACGGTCTCGCCTACTTGTTTCAACCATTTGCCAACAGTGGCTTCGACAATCGACTCACCCATTTCTGGAACTTTAACTTCAAGCGTCATTAATCACCTCAAGATGCAACAATTGCCATCTTCTTAACAGGGGCGAAGCCCTCTCGAATTATTCGTTCTTGTTCTATTTTGTGTAATGTGGCTGATCCTTCCGCTGGGCTTGATCGAGCTGGCCTGCCAATATAGAAAAGCGGGATGCCAGGGGCGAGTATTTCTCGCACTCTAGGCGCGGCGAAGGACCATGCACCACGGTTCTGCGGCTCCTCTTGTAACCATATCACCTCTTCTAGCGCAGCGTAAGAAGAAAAAATGGTTTCCAGAGTTTTTGTAGGAAACGGATAGAGTTCTTCAACTCGTATGATCGTAGTATTCTTTGCCTTAGGATACATTTTGCTACTTATAAGATCAACGTAGACTTTACCTGCGCAAAGGATTGCACGCTTGACTCCTTCGCGATCAATTATCCCTTTTCCATCAGTAATTACGGGGTTAAAAGTGCCATTCGATAGCTCCTCTAGGGTAGCGGACGCATCAGGGTGGCGAAGCAGGCTTTTAGCTGTCATGATTACAAGGGGCTTAGGATCAGTTCGGATCATTGCCGCTTGCTCCCTAAGAAGGTGAAAGTATTGAGCTGCATTAGAACAATAGGCTATCCGGAAACTACTCTCTGTGGCCAATTGCAAGAAACGCTCCAAAAACCCGCTAGAGTGATTAGGCCCTTGACCTTCATAGGCGTGAGGAAGAAGCAACACTAGGCCAGAGCGTTGCCCCCACTTTGTTTTAGCGCTGGCTAGGAACTCGTCTATGATTGACTGTGCGTTATTCACAAAGTCTCCAAATTGAGCTTCCCATAAAACAAGAGCGTGTTTGGCTTGTACGCTGTAGCCGTACTCAAATCCCAATACGCCGACTTCTGACAGAGGGCTATTATAGATAGCAAATGGTGCTTGAGAACTTGGGAGAGATGTGAGAGGCGTAAACTTGGAGCCTTTTTCCATATCATGAAACACGGCGTGCCTTTGGGTAAAAGTGCCGCGCTCGGTATCTTGTCCAGTGATTCTAATAGGCACGCCATCTGAAAGTAGTGATGCAAAAGAAAGAGCCTCTGCTTGTGCCCAATCGATACGACCTTCTTCTAGCGCTTCACGCCTTCTTAACAAAGGGCGTTCGAGCTTCGGATTAAGCGCAAAACCGGCTGGTATCACATGGAGTTCCTCGTTCAAGCTTCTCAGTTTGTCTGCATCAACGGTTGTTGGCAAAATTGGCCTGTCTTCTTCAAGAATGGGCTCGGGCTGTACCGTAGGTGCCTCTCGCTCCATTCCCTGAACCGTGTTTAATGCATCTTGTAATCGGTCATTGGTATCTCTGACCATGTCCTTAGTTTCTTGAGGTGTAAGCAGGCCTTCCTTGATCAAGCTGTCGGCCCAGATACTCCTCACCGTGGGATGCTTATTAATTTTTTGATAGACTATTGGCTGTGTAAAACTGGGCTCGTCTCCTTCGTTGTGGCCATACCGACGATAGCCAACAATGTCAACAAGGAAATCTTTGTGAAACCGCTGTCTATAAGCAAAGGCTAGCCGCATCACGCCCATGCATCCCTCCACGTCGTCTGCGTTCACATGGACGATTGGGATATCGAAGCCCCTTGCAACATCGGTAGAGTATACAGTGGAGTACGACTCGTGGGCCTCGGCAGTGAAGCCGATTTGGTTGTTTGCTACGATGTGAATGACTCCGCCTACAGAATAGCCAGTCAGTTGGCTTAGGTTGAGAGTTTCTGGGACCACTCCTTCTGCAGCGAAGGCGGCATCCCCATGTATCAATATACCCATTGCCTTATCCACAGCTGGCGTTGGGGCTCCTCCATCTTTTCCATCAAAGTCTTGTGTCGCTCTCACTGCACCGACCACAACTGGGTTTACTAGTTCCAGATGACTTGGATTTGGCAACAAGGAGACAGAAATCTTACCAGATTTCCCTGAGTACTGGGAATCAGCACCTTGGTGGTATTTTACATCTCCTGAAGACCCATGATCGGACTCTGTCGACCCACCGTCATCGAGCTTGTATCCGTACATAAACTCTGCTAGGAGAGCGTCATAAGGCTTGCCAAAGAGATGCGTCAGTACATTAAGTCGACCTCTGTGTGCCATGCCTATGAGCAGGGATTTTAAATTCGTTTCTGCTGCTTGCGCGAGTAGTTCGTCAAGAGCGGGTACAAGGACATCGTTCCCTTCGATAGAAAACCATTTTTGTCCCGGGAAATTTCTGTGAAGAAAGTGTTCGAACGCTTCTGCTTGGCTAAGCCGCTTGAGGAGATCCACTTTCGTCTCGTTGTCGATTTCCGGGCGGAAGGCCCCAGACTCAACGCTATGTTCGAGCCAGCTTCGTTCGTCACCATTTCTGAGGTGCCCAAATTCGTAGCCTATATTTCCGGAGTACACATTGTTGAGCTGAGAAATCAAATCTTGCACTGTCGAGTCTGTATTGGAAAGAGGGCTTTTAATCAGACTTGCTGGCAGCTTCCTTAGTTCAGCTTCCGAAGGTGGCTTTAGAGGGGAATCGGAGCGGACAACTCGAGATGGTTGGAGTCCGAGTGGGTCAAGGTTGGATTCGAGATGGCCATTAACGCGTATATTTTCAACCAAGCCAGAAATGTCTAATAGCTTTTGGTGATCGACTTCTGGGGTGCACGTACTTTGGTGATTCCCGGAACCCTTTTTAGTGAGGTAAGGTGACCAAGTATCAAAAAAAACTCTAACCGTTGGGTCTATTGACAGAGGGTCTTTCAGATAAGCCTCGTGCAGTTCTATCAGGTATGCAGAGTTTGGCCCGCTGAAGGGTTCAATGCTGGTCATAATAGATCCTCTTCGTTTACCCGCCTATCAATGCTTATACAATTCGAAGCCGTTCTCTAGAATCCATCACTGAACGGACAATTGTAGAGCCTGCCCTGCATTGTTTAAGGCTCGGTAAGTTTAACACGAAAGCAAATTCAAAGCCATACGATGCCTATGGAAATAGCTAGAAAGGGAACGGGTATAACTAGTTGCCGGCGAGATAACTATGAGACTAAAATCTGGTAAGATAATTGCGCAATAATAATGTGAATTGTTGGGCAAGGATTATAGGGTTTGCTGGAGCATTGAAATGAGCCGTAATGAAGTGAGTACAGGTAATAGGGTTAAGGTTATAGACTCGAAGTCCCTTTTCTTTGGAAGGACTGGCCTTATAGCGGGTCGAGGAGAGGATCCTAAGGACAGCAGTAGGCGATCAAAAGATGCACTTTGGCAGGTCGTTTTTGACTGGCCATTGGGAGGGCTGGCAGGCAGATCTGTAATAAAGGAATCTAGTTTAGGGTTGGCGGAATTAGGAGAATCAAGGGATCCTAGGTTAGAGATTCAACGGGAGTGAAGCAGTGATTGACTGAAATATCGAGTTTTAGATAGAATCTGGAGGACAAGATATAGTCTTTCAAGAGAATTGGGAGGGGAACATGGCAATTGTGACAAAAGAAGCAGTGTTGGAGAAGCTTAAAGACGTTTACGATCCTGAGATACCAGTTAATGTAGTAGATCTCGGGCTGATTTATGGAGTCGACGTCAAAGAGAATAACGAGGTTCACGTAAAGATGACTTTGACGGCCCCTGGATGTGGAATGGGGCCTTATATAGCTCAACAGGCAGAATGGGCTATCTCTGAGATAGAAGATTTGGAGGAAGTGACGGTTGAAGTTGTGTTTGACCCACCGTGGTCCCCCGACATGCTGACGGAAGACGGCAAGGCGCTGTTAGGTATATAGCAGATATGACTCAGAAGCCAGAAGAGCGTAAGATGAGCCCTCAAGAAACGGCTCGTCTGGAATCTATCAAACGTGCCTGGCAACAACGTCGGCAGATAGGTGACAGGCTTAGCCGTGTTAAAGTCAAGATAGGTGTGTACAGCGGCAAAGGTGGTGTAGGTAAGACCACAGTTGCGGTGAACATGGCCGCGGCACTTAGTAGTAGAGGGTACAGTGTTGGTCTCCTAGATGCTGATATAGATTGCCCTAATGCGGCAAAGGCCATCGGGGCAACTGAGGCGGCGAGGATGGAGAAGGATGGGCAATTCATACCAGGCGAAGCTTATGGTGTGAAAGTGATGTCCATGTCGTTCTTCCAAGAGAATGAAGAAGAAGCCATTATTTGGCGTGGCCCGATGATTCACAATGCACTAAACCAGTTCTTACAAAATACGGATTGGGGTGACATCGATTATTTGGTAGTTGATCTGCCCCCAGGCACATCTGATGCTCCGTTGACTATCATGCAGGTTCTCCAGCTAGATGGATTTGTAGTGGTGGCTACTCCTCAATCACTTGCGAAGTTGGACGCCAAAAGATCTATAAATATGATCAAAAAGATGAACGTCAACGTTTTAGGAGTCCTGGAAAACTTTTCTGGTGGTGTATTCGGCGAGGGTGCCGGGGAAGAGTTGGCCAAAGAGATGGGACTAGACTTCTTGGGGAGACACGAACTATTACCAGACTATATGAATAGTGATAAGCCGACAATTCTAGAGAGCAATAAAGTTAAACAGGAATATGAGCGGTTGACGGATCTTGTTGTTGCTAAATTGCCAGCAACGCCTTAAAGCACTCTCGTTTTACGACAATCTGCTGAGATACGTGGTATTACACTGGTTGAAAAATCTGCATTAGTCAGCCCCATTTTTTGTCATCTGGTATCTGCCCGCTGTTATATTCGATAGCGTAGACATTGCCCTTCTCATAGTCTACTCCAAGGCTTTTTGCTGGAACTTTAAGGTCTACTTTCGAATCACTTATCGGAATCCAGGCTCGGACCTTATCCGCATCGCGGGAAAACGGCTGATCTTGTTTGCTTATCAGCTGTCCGTGTTCCCAATCTTGAGTACCTTGATTCAGAGATAAGAATACGGATGATCCGTCAAAAGCGAAAAGATATACTAAATATCATCCTTGAGTGGTTTTGGGCGACCTGAAAGGGTTGTATATTCTTACCCAGGGCACTCTAGCCTTATTGCCAATGCCGTCACTGGCTTCTACCAAGAAGTCCCCTTCTACTACCCAATCTATGTTACCTGTGAGGTTTTCCATTCCCGGCTGGATTGCTTCTCTGATTAATCTGCCGCGCTCCTTCATTTCTGGGGTGTTTTTATTACTCCACCTTGGTTGTAGAGACAGAATTTTTTCAAGAGCAGTTTTCAACAAGTCGGGTCTCGTTTATCGGTTTTGGAACTAAGGATATTCATGTCGCCCCCACCGTTAATTACGGCCACGGCCGTAATCAACACATTATAGTTATCAATCAGATTACTCAGGTTTTCTAATCACTTCACGTGATTTTCCAGAATCTCCAGTGGCAACTATACCGTCGTCCTCCAATTGATCCATTAACCTAGCCGCTCTAGGATACCCTATTCTCAGACGCCTCTGTAATAACGATGTAGACAGGTGTGAATAACGAGTGGTCAGTTCCAGCGCTTTTCCCATCATGTCGTCTCCGGAGCTTTGGCCAGAACTACCAGAATTTGAATTAATGTCAGAGCTTGCCTCGGGTTCCAGGTTAAATTCGGGCAACGGTGGGCCGTTTTGACTTTTCCAGAAATCGATGAGATTCTCGATTTCACCATCTGAAACATAGGCTCCCTGCACTCTTAGGGGCTTAGGAGTTTCCCCGGAAAGGAACAGCATATCGCCCCTACCCAGTAAACGTTCGGCACCTGCTGCGTCGAGAATCGTTCGAGAATCTACTTGTGAAGCTACGGCGAAGCCGATTCGAGAAGGAAAATTGGCTTTGATGAGCCCGGTAACAACATCTACTGAGGGTCTTTGAGTTGCTACGAGAAGATGAATTCCGGCGGCTCGTCCTAATTGTGCGAGTCTAGTGAGGGTCTGTTCAACTTCGTAAGAGGCAGCCATCATAAGGTCGGCTAGTTCGTCGATTGCTACAACTAGGTGGGGCATGGACTCTAGGGCGTTTCTGTGTCGATGATATCCTTCGATGTTTCTAACGCCTAGTTCCTCTAATCGACGGTAACGACGGAACATTTCGGCCATAATTCCTTTGAGTGCACGAACTGCGGGTTCAGTATCTACGATGACAGGCGCTATTAGATGGGGTAGCCCGTTGTAAGGAGTAAGCTCTACTCGCTTTGGGTCTATAAGAAGCATTCGTAATCGTTCCGGAGATACCTGGGAAGCTAAAGAGACTATGAGGGTGTTGATGCAAATGCTTTTTCCGCTGCCTGTCGCGCCGGCTATAAGAAGATGAGGTAAGTTCCGAAGATCAGCAACTATTGGATCGCCACCGGAGCCTTGACCTAGTCCAAGGGCAAGGCCACCATTGTCTTTTAGCGAAGCGAACACTTCGGATTCTAAGACGTTGCGAAGCGCTACCAGAACTGCTTCACGATTCGGAACTTCTATGCCAACTATGGATTCTCCAGGAACAGGTGCTTGTATACGTAAGCTAGGTGCGGCTAGTGCTAAAGCAAGATCTTTTTCGCGAGCAACGATTGAATCGACCTTTACCCGGGTTTGCTCTTCTGTTCGGTTCATGATGGCTTTTCCGGCTTCGTTTCTTACAATTTCACCGCGCTCGTCCTTTTCCACTACCTGTTTAAAGCGGCGTATCCATCCAGGGGTAAGGCCGTAGAGCGTAACCGTCGGGCCAGGCTTGACTTGATTTACGATCACCTCAACTCCGTGATCAGCAAGGGTTTCTTCTATCCTCCTCGCCACCTCGTCCGTTTCGTAGTCGGCAATAGATACGGGAGCGCCATAATCAAGGAATTCAGTACCGGGAGGGAGCCATCTACTAGGAGGGTTCAAGGTTTGAGGAGCCGGTTTGTTATGCGACTCTAGACGTACGTTCTTTAAAGTATCGATATTCTCTATCGGCAATTCTAATTGTTGTTGGTCAGCAAAAGGGTAGTTGCCAGGAGCTATAGTGGCATGTTCGGGACCCGTAGACATATGGACGTCGCCTTGCCGCTTGGCTTGATGGTCTGTTGGAAGTTGATGAGTAGCGGGTTTCAGCTGCTGCAAAACGAACGACATGAAGGAAAAAGCCAACTTCAATATGCCCTTAATTGACTGCCCGAGTAATCTCAGAGAAGCGAATGTAGCCTTAGGAACTTGTCGAGCTGAAGCCAATAAGAAGGCTTTCAAAATCTTGTATGATTGCGCTGGCCACACAAGAATTACTGAAACGAAACAAAGGCTTAAGACTAAAGCGGTGCCGATTATTGGCTCTGGCCACAACTTCATTGCAATGGCTCCGCCGTAAGTGGTTACAGAGGTAATTCCTTTTTCGCTACGGACTGACCCCAAAACAGCTTGGCTTGCTGTGATCATCATGATCACAGCAAGCCAAGAGCGCCACTTAAGCAAGATGTATCTAGGGGCAAATCTCAGTGCTATTAATAAGATGATAGTGAAAAATGACAAGCCATAAAATCCCAGACCTACACTCTTCAGAATTTCACCTTGGGCTACAGGATAAAGTTCCTTCATTGTGTAGTCCCCTACAAATTGCCATGATCCAATAGTCGCCAATACAAAGAGCAAAATCCTGCTGAATGGATTGGTAAGCAGTAAGATCAATGTGCGTTTCCACATTGGTCGACCGTTTTCGGATTCTTGTTTCCCCAGCATATTCATTTGCCCGAGGATTCCTCCTAGGTTAGAACCGGAAACGAGATTATTTGCGGGCGCAATCTCGTTTCCTGAAAAAGAAACGCGCCAATCGACTTGTTAATTTTGCTTTCAATATCACCCGAGCTAAGAGGGTTATTTTTTGAGATTGACTTAAGGTCAAGGAGTACGGCATCTGCGGCCCGTTCAAGCAGTTCCGGAGAGTTGCTTCGCTCAATAAATCCTACAGATGCTAGACGAGGGCGACTCATTACAGCCCCATTATGCTTATTAATGGAGACGCTAACAATTACTATGCCATCTCTTGATAACATCGTTCTCTCTTTAAGAACATTGCTGTCGTGTGCCCAAAGCAGGTTGCCATCGACGTATACATTTCCAGCGGGAACCGAATTCCCAAGCCAACCTTTGTCATTGGAAAGCTCCAATAAATCGCCATTTTCTAGGATAAAGACTTTATCTTGTTGTACGCCCATTGCAATAGCTAGTTCTCGGTGAGCCACTAGGTGTCTGAATTCTCCATGAACAGGCACAAAGAATTTTGGTCGAGTTATGTTTAGTACGAGCTTTAGTTCTTCTTGGCTGGCGTGTCCATGGACGTGAACAGTTGATGTCTTGTCGTATAAGACGTACGCTCCTTGTCTAAACAAGTTGTCTATAACGCGGCTAACCGGTAACTCATTACCAGGTATTGGGCTGGATGAGACCACAACAGTGTCGCCAGGAGTAATTTCTATATCATGATGGGCACGATTAGCAATTCGAGTTAATGCAGAAGTTGGCTCTCCTTGGCTACCAGTCATCAGTATTACGGACTTTTCCGGAGGATATTTCCTCAATTCTTTGACCGGCACGAAAACCTCTCCAGGGTCGCTTATGTATCCTAAATCTATGGCCAGGTTCACATTGTTTACCATACTGCGACCAACCACGCTGAGCTTTTTGCCATATTTGTGTGAGGTGTCGACTATCTGTTGAATTCTAGCTAAGAGGGAAGCAAAGGTGGCTATCAATACTCTGCCGTTGGCCTTTCCAATCAGCTCGGCCATTTCTTTGCTTACAACGTTTTCAGAGGGTGTGTATCCAGGGACGTTTGCATAAGTGGAGTCTGATAAGAGTAGAAAAGTACCATTCCTGCATATTTCCGCAAGTTGCCCTAGATTGGTAGGATTGCCAGTGGCAGGGGTGAGGTCTATTTTAAAATCGCCGGTATGTATTACCAACCCAAGCGGAGTACTTATTGCTAGTCCCATTGCATCTGGAATGCTGTGGGAAACCGGGAAGAAAGTCACTTTGAAAAGGCCTGATTTAATTTGCTCGCCTGATTTAATTTCAACCAGTTTTGGATCATAGGACAGCTTATGATCTTTCAGCTTTAGCTTGATTAATCCAACTGCAAGGCGTGAAGCATAGACAGGGACCTGTAGTTTTTGGAGAACATAGGGCAGCGCCCCGGTGTGATCTTCGTGGCCGTGAGTAATAAAGATTCCACGTATACGGCCTTTGTTTTCTATCAGATAGGATATGTCTGGAATGACCAGGTCTACTCCAGGCATGGTTTCTTGGGGAAATAGCACTCCCGAATCAATTATTATGATGTCTCTTCCCGACTCTAGGGCCATCATGTTTTTGCCAATTTCGCCCAAGCCGCCGAGAGGAATTACTTTAAGGGTTTGTTTACCCATGATGGTTCCTACTCAAACACGGAGAGCTGCTGAGATTTATGATCGTCAGTTTGTTCTTTTTCAATATCGCCTTTCAATAGTGACGGTATTAATTGAAAATCACTCTCAATTACAAGCCGTAATGAATGTCGCCTCAACGCGGCGGCTGGGTGATATATAGGGTATACGATTAAATCGCCGATTTGCGTTGGCTTCCCATGAACCTTGCCGATGGTTTCTCCGGGTAAAAACTTTCCAAGAGAGTGCCTGCCTAAGGTAACTATAACTTTTGGTTGGACTATCTGAATCTGTTCGTTGACATATTTGTTACAAGCTTCGATTTCTCCAGGAAGTGGATCTCGATTGTTAGGGGGCCGGCATTTCACCATGTTCGTGATGAACACAGACTCTCGGTTCATATTGATTGTGGATAGAAGTTCATCTAAGTATTGCCCAGCTGCCCCTACGAATGGACGAGATTGTTGATCTTCATTGAATCCCGGTCCCTCACCAATTAACATCAGGTCCGCATCTTTTGGACCTTCTCCAGGAACGGCTTTGGTGCGGGATTGAGACAGATCACAATCAAAACAGTTATGTATTCGACTGGCCAACCGCTGTAGATCTAGCATATCCTTAAAGTATACTCTATTACTTGTATAAGACAAAGATTAGCAATAATTTTAAACTAGTCACGCAAAGATGCCCAGTTCGGTAGAATGCGGTGCAGGTATTAACCAAGATTGAAGTATGGCATTATGGCGGCAAGAGAGATTTTAGCTGTCAGTTATGCCTTTTCCACGAAGATATTCGACGGCTTCTCCGACAGTATTGATTTTTTCCGCATCTTCATCAGGGATTTCAACGGGATCTCCGTCTTGAGAGAATTCTTCTTCAAAGGCCATTATCAGCTCTACGAGGTCAAGTGAATCAGCATTGAGGTCGTTAGTAAAATGTGCCTCTAGGGTCACAGATTCTTCTTCTGCGCTGAGTTTGTCTACAGCTAGGGTTTTAACGCGGTCAAAAATTGATGCCATTGTATGGTCTCCTTTATTTAAGTGTCAGTTTGATTCAGGGTATCTAGTTCTTGCAGCTTGGATGAAATAAATGAACCTAGAACGCCATTTACAAATTTATAAGAATTATCGCCTCCAAATTTCTTCGCTAGCTCAACGGCCTCGTTAATAGCTATTTTGTTAGACACTCCGCCGTTTGAGCTCATCTCATATATTGCTATTCTTAATATGTTTCTGTCTACTGCCGATAATTGATGGACTGGCCAACTGGGCAGATATTTCTCTATCTCGTTGTCTAAGGTTTGACTTGCATATTGCACACCTTTTGCAATTTCCCAAACAAAGTTTAGTCCATCGTCGTTTAAACGGGCTTCGGAGATGACCCAGTCGAAGGACTCCTCGATCGAATGTTCAGTTGTATCCAACTCATATAGAACTTGTAAAAGGGCTTTACGAGCAGTGCGACGACCGGGAACGCCTCTCTTTCTGGAGCTATTTCGCACCGATGTCTTACTGGATTCCGAGTATGTAATCACGCTTGATCTAACTTTTAGCAATTTCTTGTACTGACGACATATCGTCAACGGAAGTCGCATGGGCATCACCGGAAATACGCTTTACCATGTTTGTTAAAACTTTCCCCGGCCCAAACTCGTAAAACTTTGATACCCCCAAGTCGACCATGTATTTGATCGAGTCTTCCCAGCGCACACAACCACAAAGCTGCTGGGCTAATTCTTCTTTGATTTCTGTAGAGGTTCTCATCGGTTTCGCTGTACAGTTAGCGATAATGGGAGTCTCCGGATTTCTAAATTGTACAGAATCTAGAGCTTGTTGCATCCCTTTCATTGCAGAGCCCATCAAGTATGAGTGGAAAGCCCCGCTAACTTTTAAAAGGATGCTTTTCTTAGCGCCTTTCTCAGATGATTTCTCGACGGCGCTTCTGATTGCATCCTTTTCTCCGCTGATAACAATTTGCCCTGGGGTGTTTATGTTGGCTATTTGCGTGCCAGTTTCCCTACAAACCTCTTCCACAACACTTTCGTCTAACCCTAACACTGCCGCCATAGCACCGGGATTATCATCGCAGGCCTCTTGCATAAGACGCCCTCGCTCTTGAACGAGCCAGACTGCATCCGGAAGATCAATGACGCCCGAGGCAGCCAAAGCGGTATATTCGCCTAGACTATGACCCGCCATGAACTCGACATCTCTATCTAGCAAGCCGGCAAATTTTTCTTTTGTTGCGGCCAAGCTGGCTAAGCTGGTGGCGAGGAGGGCGGGCTGGGAGTTGACGGTGTTGTTTAATTCCTCAGAGGGTCCCTTGAACATTATTTTCGAAAGAGGACGCCCCAAGACATCGTCAGTTGTCTTGAATATCTCCCTCGCCGCGGGCGAGTTCTCATAGAGATCTAGTCCCATGCCTACTGATTGTGAGCCTTGCCCTGGAAACAGGAACGCTAACTTACTATTCTTATTTTGGGGTTTCGATGAAAGAGCCATAATCTGCTCCTGATAAATTCTAAGCTATGTTGGGGCATTGCCTTAGCCCTCGCTAGACGTAGCTCCCTTGGGAGAAATAACCTCTCTCCCTGCATAATAGCCGCAGTTACCGCAAACGCGATGCGAGCGCTTCGCGGTTTTACATTGAGGGCAAATTGATAGACTAACTGGACTTAAAGCCGAATGGCTCCAGCGCGCACGCTTTCTTGACTGAGTCCGTTTCTTTTTCGGTAATGCTCCCATAAAATCCTCTCTTCTAAAGTCCCATGTCTAAGATTTTACTTTCACCAACGAATATGGGTCTGAGTTTATCCCAAAGTAGTGGTATAAATCTAAACATTTCCCACTTGTTTTATGCAAAAAGGCTACAAAATCCTTTGTAATCGATGTGTCCTGATTGACACGGAGTAACAGTATTTCGCCTTGGGCGGTTGTGTCGCCATTTACTTCACGCCGATCGACTAAGTTCCCAAATAAGCTCTCACTGTTCAGTTCAGTGGCCCCCATTAGAAGGGTGACAACGTTAAATTTCATTAAAAACTCACGACCGGATACAAAAACCCTCTACAAGGCTAGAAATTATATGAACATCTCAACAATGATGTCAAGTCAGGGGTGGCAAAATCTATTGATTTGAGCGTTATTTATAAAGAGAGTAAGGTGCTTGGGGAAGAACTTTGCTATTGACCAGGTAATTTTCTTGACCAATTGGGTGGTGATCGAATTACTGGCGATCGAATTACTGGCGATCGAATGGGAGCCAATTTACGATTTAATGCAACTGATTAGAAATAGAGCGTCTTCGATATACTACGGTTGGTGGATATTGGCGGCTGGAAGCGCCATAACCATGGTCGGATCGGTCCATTCTTCGGTAGTTTCTGTATTCTTCCTTCCGCTGACCAGGGAACTCGGCATAGGACGAGCGGCCTTATCTTTACTGTTTTCTCTTGCTAGGCTTGAGGGCGGCATTGAGGGGCCGTTAGTAGGCTGGATAATAGATCGCCGCGGGCCACGGCTACCGATTTTTATCGGAGCCTTGTTGGGAGGCACAGGCCTTATCGCCTTAACAGCGGTACATAATGAGTTAACGTTTGTCTTGGTTTATGTTGGCTGGGTCGCCCTAGGATTTCAAATGGGATTTCTCCAATGTATGCATGCCGTAGCCAATCTTTGGTTTATGAAATACCGGACACGAGCAATGAGCATATGCTCGTCGTCGGTTAGATTAGGTCCGGCAATTTTCACCCCCCTAGTTGCTGCCATTGTCATAACTCAGGGGTGGAGGGCTGCATCTATTCTGTCTGGAGTTGTCGTGCTTATAGTGGCATTGCCATTGTCATTGTTGATTCGTAGGTCTCCGGAGTCCATGGGACTTTTGCCAGATGGCTTGGTAGCTTCTAGCGCTGAAAGAGAAGAGCCGGCAGCTACGCATGAGCAAGTAATTACTCAGATAACTTCACCAGATGGGTTCGGTTTTGGGGAGACGTTAAAAACGCCCTCGTTTTGGCTAATCGCGTTTAGTACAACCGTAAGAACCACTATGAACTCGGCGTTTCAGGTGCACTTTATCCCGATTTTTGTTTGGAAAGGCCTGACTGAGCAGGGAGGGGCTAATATGGTTGGCCTAGTAGCTTTGACCGCTACACCATTAATACTACTTGTGGGTTGGCTTGGCGATAGGTGGAGTAAGAAAAATATTTTGATAATGGGCCAGATTGCGGTTGCTATGGCTTTAATTATTCTGAACTTTGCCAATGGTAAATCGGCAATTTATCTGTTTACTATATTGTTTGCTTTTGGTGCCAATGTGTCCCCGGCCAACTATTCTATACTTGGCGAATATTATGGCCGGAGGTCATTTGCGAGACTCAGGGGAATACTCAACAGCTTGGGAATTGTAGGAATGGTAGCGACCGTATTGGCTGGCTGGATATTCGACACTACGGAAAGCTACTCAATATTCATAGTTGGGACTGGAATGTCAGCGGGCTTAGCAGCTCTCCTGTTGTTCCTGTTCTTGAGGAAGCCAGAAAGAAATGGTATCTAGCTTGGTATTTCAGGTATTTAACCAGCGTGGTATCATGACCATCTGGACTTTGGGTGGGGATAATCGACCATGACGGAAAGACTTGTCTCTGGAAAGTCGATAGAAGAAGATACACTTCTTGAATCAAATTTGCGCCCACGCAAGATTGCCGACTATGTCGGCCAAGACAAGATTAAGCACAATCTAGGTATTGCTATGGCTGCTGCCAGACAGCGTGATGAGGCGCTGGATCATCTCCTTCTATACGGACCTCCCGGATTAGGCAAAACTACACTTGCGAATATCGTGGCCTCTGAGATGGGGGTGAACATTAAGGTTACCTCAGGCCCTGCAATAGAAAGACCGGGGGACATGGCAGCCATTTTGACTAGTTTGCGCCCGAATGACGTACTTTTTATTGATGAAATCCATCGATTAAATAGAGCTGTAGAAGAAGTTTTGTACCCTGCTATGGAGGATTTCTTCCTTTCGTGGCTCATGGGGAAGGGTCTTGGAGCTAGGGCTGTCAATCTCAAAGTCCCACCTTTCACTCTCATTGGTGCGACTACCAGATTTGCTCAGATTAGCGCTCCCCTTAGGAATCGTTTTGGCCTATTATTCCGCTTAGACTTCTACGAGCCTGATGCGATATTGCGACTGCTGCAGCGATCCGCCACGATTCTCCAAATAAAAGCAGAAGACGAGGGATTAAACGAGATTGCAAGAAGAGCTAGAGGCACCCCTAGGGTGGCGAATAGATTATTAAAACGGGTTAGAGACTATGCCCAGGTGATGGTTGACGGAACAGTCGGCGTAAATGTTGCTAAAGAAGCACTTTTAGGGCTTGAGATTGATGGACTGGGGTTAGACGACCTTGACCATAAGATACTCCGAGCCCTAGTGGAAAAGTTTGATGGGGGACCTGTGGGCTTGGAGACTATAGGGGCTTCGATCAGTGAGGAGCCCGACACAATAATGGACGTTTATGAGCCCTACCTGATGCAGATGGGCTTTGTTACTAGGACTCCACGTGGCCGTGTGGCAACTTCAAAGGCATATAAACATCTGGGCGTACCTTACAAAGGAAAAGACCAAGCGCAACAGGTCTCTTTTTGGGAAAGCGCCCCCAATCAAATCCCCGAGTAATCCATTCGTGAGGTTATTGCAGGCTCTATATATTTTTTGCTTTTTGTTGATGCTGAGTTGTTCTGGCAACGCAAGTGAAGTAGAGCCGATCGCGACATCTGAAAGGCTTGAGTCCGATACAATAGACGAATCTTTGCGGAACCCAAGGGTGAAGATAGGCGAAAAGACGTTTGCGGTAGATTTGGCGATATCTGTGGACGAGAAGACACTAGGGCTTATGGGGCGGCCATCACTACATGCCAATGAGGGTATGCTGTTCATATATTCAGAGGATGTTGCCCCAGCTTTTTGGATGAAGGGCATGTTGATTCCATTGGATATAGTTTGGATTGATGCGAAACTAATGGTAGTTAGCGTATCTTCGAATGTGCCTCCTGTCAGGGCTGGCGTTACACCCCCCAATTACTATCCTGAACGTCCAATACGATATGTACTCGAGGTTAACTCTGGGTTGGCTTTCGAGAACGGTATTGGCCCGGGTAGCAGAGTTGAGTTTATGGATGTCCCGTTAAGACATGACTCGGATTATTGGACAGAATGAATGTGACTGAGGTGACCGATGAGTGAATCAGTGGTTTACGAAATTCAGGATAAGATAGCCGTTATAACTTTAAATCGACCTGACGCGCTAAACGCACTTAACAGGGACATGATCGGAAATCTGCGGAAAGCGATTATCAGATTCGATCAGGATGATCGGGTTTGGGTAGCCATAATAACCGGAGCCGGCAGAGCTTTTTGCGCAGGACGCGATCTTAAAGAAAGAGCAAACGACAATTTGTTTGGCAGACAAGTCTCTGCAGAAGAAACGATGTACGGCGGCGGTCTATCGATGTGGCCGACGCCTTCTAAGCCTATGATTGCTGCGGTGAATGGTTACGCTTTGGCTGGCGGCTTTGCAGTTGCCCAGGTTTGCGACATAAGAATTGCTTCGGAGTCGGCTATGCTGGGAATTACTGAAGCCAGAGTGGGCCTTATGGCTCCATTTGCCATTCACTTAAATAAGATAATTTCAGAAACTGCGGTAATGGAACTTGTGCTGTCCGCTGAACCAATTCCGGCGTGGAGAGTTCTTGAAATGGGGTTTCTTAACAAAGTAGTTCCATCTGAGAGATTGATGGATGAGGCTATGGAAATGGCTCGAAAGATTATAAAGAATTCCCCCCTCGCGCTTCGAGCCTTCAAACAGTTGGTGAAAAAGGGCCGTGGCTCCAGTGAAGGTGAGGCAGCTTCCAGCACCGCCCGAACCTATAATGAGCTTCTGAAAAGTCATGATGCTGTGGAAGGCCCACAGGCCTTTGCTGAAAAAAGAGATCCGATTTGGGAGGATGAATCGAAACAAAACGTTTAACTTAAGTCAAACGGCTTAAGTATCTGTCGGATTTTGGAAATTCAGCAAATACAATCGCGAGTATATTGGCGAATCTTGAAGGAGCTCCTCATGGGTTCCAGAGGCAATGATTTCACCTTGTTCCATGACTACAATCATATCAGAATTTTGTATGGTAGACAGCCTGTGGGCAATTACCAATGCCGTACGGTTCTTAAGAACCGTTTTTAGAGCTTGCTGAATCAGCACTTCGGTGAAGGTGTCGATATTAGCCGTGGCTTCATCTAGAATTAAGATCCGTGGGTTTGCTAATAGGGCTCTGGCAAAACTGATAAGCTGCCGTTGTCCTATACTTAAATTGCCGCCTCGTTCGTAAAGAACGGTGTCGTATCCATTCTCTAGTCTCATGATGAAATCGTGGGCCCCAACAGCCTTAGCTACGTTAATTACCTCTTCCATGGTGGAACCTGTATGTCGATACTTAATATTGTCGCTTACCGATATGGAGAATAGGAATGGTTCTTGAAGCACCATACTGGCCTGGCCTGCGAGCGAGCTCCTTTGTATATCACGTAAGTCTTGTCCATCGATAGTAATACGCCCGCTGGTTACGTCATAGAATCGAATCAATAATGAAGCCATTGAAGTTTTCCCTGCTCCGGTTTGTCCAACCAAGGCAACAGTTTGCCCGGGTTTGATGTGAAGGTTCACATTCTTCAAGACTTGAATGTCTTTAATATATTCTAGGCAGACATTTTCGTATTTGATTTCACCTTTAATGGCAGGCAATGGGAGAGCGTCGATTTTGTCAACAACTTCGGGCTTGACATCCATTAATTCAAATATGCGTACTCCCCCGGTCATTGCCCTTTGAAACTGGGTATACTGCATTGTAAGATTACGGATAGGGTCGTAGAAACGCTGTACGTATAGAGCGAACGCCACAAGCGCACCGGCACCCAGGCTATCGTTCAACACCATTGTTCCACCCACTACTATCACTAAGCCCAGTGCTACCCCGGTAATCAAATCAACTGTTGGCATTAGGATGGCAGAAAGCTTAACGGCATGGATGTTTGCATCAAGATGGTCTAGGTTAACCTTATCGAATTGCTTCAGGTTGAGATTTTCACGATTCATACTTTGTACAACTCGTACACCTGATATGTTCTGCTGAAGACGAGAGTTAACAACAGATATTGCGTAACGGATTCTAATAAACGCTTTCTTGGCATAGCCTTGCCAGATCGCCATAATCGTCGCTAAAACAGGTAGCACCAGAATGGCAATCAGCGCTAACTTGACGTCCATCAAGAACATTACAGCTATTATTCCTACTAAGCTGAGCAAATCACCAAGAGTTATAGTTACCATTGGAAGGAACTCTTGAAGTTGGCCAACGTCGCTCATTATACGGCTCATAATGCGGCCAACTTCGTTTCGATCAAAGAATGGGACTGAGAGTTGCTGCAAATGGTTGAACATGTCCGTTCGTAGCCTATAAAGAACTTCTTGACTGATCTTGCCCAACAGTCGCATATAAAGGTAGTTGCCAACGAGGTTGGCTATAATTACTGCTATCATAACGACGCCAATGCGGTTCAAGCCAGTCAAGTCGTTAGCAAGTACGTAGTTATCAATAGTGTAGCCAATTAGCCAGGGTATTAATACTAAGGTTGAGGTATAAACCAACATCATTACCATCGAAATAGTGAACAAGCCAAGTTGGCTCTTGAAATAAGGAAAGAGTCGTTTAACTACCTGATGGTTATAGATTTCGCCCGAATCGTCATCGTCAAGACCTCCGTGGCCATGCCCCATGCCTCCTCCATGCCCCATGCCTCCTCCGTGCCCCATCATGGGCCGTGATCCTTTTCGGTAATTGGCTCGTTTGCCAGTTTATTGGCAGTACTCCCAAGTTGAGAGTTTGTCACGTCTGTCATTTCAGGGCGGAACTGCAAGTTGTAGATATCCTGATAATGCCCAGGAAGTTCGATTAATTCTTGGTGTGTGCCCCTCTGAACGATTTCGCCATTGTTAAAGACCAGGATCAAGTCGGCACTCAGTACAGTACTAAGTCGATGGGCGATAACAAAGGTAGTGCGCCCCTTCATTACGTGTTGTAGGGCTTCACGAATATGATGCTCTGTTTCGGTGTCTACACTTGCTGTGGAATCATCAAGTATAAGTATGGGAGGGTCAAGCAGCACAGTTCGAGCTATGGCAAGACGTTGCCGTTGCCCTCCAGAAAGTGTGGTTCCTCTTTCTCCAACCCACGTGTTGTAGCCATCCGGCATGGCCTTAATGAAATCGTGAAGTTGAGCTATTTTTGAAGCATTGATTATTTCGTCTTCAGAGGCATTTATCTTACCATAAGCTATGTTGTCCCTTATGTTAGAGGTGAAGAGGAAGACATCTTGTTGTACGATGCCAATGTTCCTTCTCAAAGAATCCGTGGTCACATCACGCACGTCATGGCCATCTATCCTCACTGTGCCAGATGTCGCATCATAAAACCTAGGAATGAGGTGTACTAAGGTGCTCTTGCCACTGCCAGGAGCTCCAACCAAGGCAATAACTTTGCTTGGCTTAGCGTCAATGTCAATATTGCTTAGTACCGGAGTGGTGCCGTCGTAAGCAAAAGAAACGGATTCGAATTGTACGTGCCCTTTGACTCTCAGTAGGTCAACAGCGTCGGGCATATTTTGAACTGGAGATACTGCGTCCAAAGTTGCGAATAACCTCTGCCCAGACCCGTAACCCCTAGAAAACGAATTGACGACCCAGGCGATCATGCGCACTGGTTGGGTCAATATGCCCAGATAGAAGATGAACTGAGCGAGTTCGCCATGTGAAAGAGTCCCCTCTATAACCTGTCTTCCCCCTGCCCAAAGGATCAACACGGTTATGCTGACATAGAAGAACGTAACTAGTGACGAATTAGAAGCTTGATATATAGCCGCATGGTAAGAATAGCGAGACACGTTGTCTGCATGATAATAAAATCGGCTCTGCTCATGTTTTTCAGCAGCGAAAGCCTTTACAACTCGCTGGCCAGAGAGATTTTCCTGTAGTGCAGTGGTCATCAACCCAAGCTCTGTTTGAACCAAAAGCCAAACCCTGCGCATTTGGACCATTGTTTGTCCGCTTCTCCAGGCGATCACGGGGGTAAAGAGCAAGCTAATTAATGCTAATTGCCAGTCCAGAAGAACCATAGCTGTGCCAACACCGAGAAACAATAGCACTGTGAAAGCAGCGCGGATCAACCCCATCTGCACGAACATACGAATGCCTTCCATGTCGGTAGTGGCCTTTGACATAAGGTTCCCGGTCTGTTGTTTGTCGTGGAACCCGAAGCTCATTCGTTGCAGATGGTCATAGAACTCGTTGCGCAGATCATATGCCACTTTTTGGCCTATAGTTTCACCAAGATATTGTTGCCAATAAGCAAAAGCACCCCTCAGGGCATTGGCTGCCAACACGGCAAGGCCTAGCATTAAGAGTTCCCTTTGACTGCCAGAAGAGAGAACTTCATCGATGGTGGTGCCCAGAAAACGAGGTATGAGCATAGAAGCCGCCGTTACGCCTAATATTGTTGTGTAGGCGAAGGTGAGTTCAAGCTTATACTTTGAAGCTCGCTTAACTATTCTCCACAGGACATGCATGCAGGGGTTGACCTTTCTCCGTTAACAGACACTCTTCGGGGGTTTAAATTGAGATATAGACCAATGCTGGAAACACAAGGATAAAT
>Ga0114996_10000466_pt1 | contig 56522 bp, 77 predicted proteins | sample ArcticOcean_MG_C_4_FD_87039 | JGI IMG/M metagenome (GOLD analysis project Ga0114996, IMG submission 87039) | Marine microbial communities from western Arctic Ocean - ArcticOcean_MG_CB4_134 | ecosystem: Environmental > Aquatic > Marine > Oceanic | place: Arctic Ocean: Canada Basin | collected...
AAGAAACAGGATGTTCTCAAGGGTAAGGTTGCCATGAGTATAGGACTCCACGGGTTTATGAAGATGTAACGCCACCTCTTTAAGGGATGGTAGCATTGACGGTATCAATGAGTCGTTGTAAACACGCTTGAAACTCTCATCCTTCAAACATTCCTTGAGCTTACTGACGATTTCTTCCTGAAAGTATAGCCCCATAGCACCCTCAGAACTATCAATCTCGACCTCGTGAAGCTCTGCGACACTGCCGAAAATCAACCTCGCCAAACGTACAACTTCTGCCCGCGTCCTGTCAGGCTCACACAGATACTCGTAGCAGTTCACCGAGTCTTGGTGAAATTCCAAGTCCATGTGAGCATGGTGTTCTCCGCGACGGTCCCTCAAAACTCCAAAGTCAAACACCTTAACAAATTTGCCCGGAAACATCTTGTCGTAACGCTGCAACTTTTTCAGTTGTGAATACCACCTATAGTATCCATATTCCCGCTCTTTCTCAAGCGAAATCTTCTTTCTTACGAAAGTTTTTCCATCTTCGTCAATCACAGAGGTGGTGGCGAGCGATCCGCCCTTCAAGATTGTCTCAATCATCTCGCTGGGAGCCTTTCTGAGTCCATGTTGATTAGGTATTCTTGCGGCGTGCCCATCACAATCGTATCGCAAGCACGGTGAAGTTGTGTAGTCCTCACGTCTTGTAGGCCCCCTTCGATCATTTTGTTGATCATTTCACTGATGTACACAGTGTCTCGACCGACATATCTCTCAACTGTCTTCCCACTACTGAACCAGTAGCAGCCAGACGATGCCTTGGTGGAAATTAAGGATTTTTCTCTAATCAATATGGCTTTTCTGTCGTCGTCATCCACGACGTAGCTGTAGTCCCTGTTGGAAGATTCAAATACGTCGAGAATACAGTCGGCACCCGTACCCTCCCAGTTTGATCGACTCCTGTTCAGTAGGATGGTATCAATATTGTGTACTAGAATGTTAGTCCGCATACCCTTTGTGGCTTGCAGGAGTGTCTGTGCCTGACCAGTCGTATCGTCAAGCCACTTGATTTCCCACTGTATGCACATTTCATCAAGGATAGCCGAGATAGCCCCAGCGAAACGCCAGTCCCGTTTGTTGGCGACGAAGGTTACACTCACGTCTGGGATCGAGTCACGAAAACCCTTTAAGACGTGGTGCAGCATCGTTCTATTTTTCACTGGCAACAAATACTTCGGAATCTCGTAGCTGAATCTACGAAAACGCTCATACTTGCCTGCGGCGGTGAGTACTAGATTCATTTCTTCTCCAAGTATGTCTTAAAAAGGTACTCGTCAGTTTTTTCCATGCGGAAGTAGTTGTCCCACACCTCAACTGCTCGATTACGCATTTTATCCAGATCGAGATTCAGGAGTGCTTCAAAGTTTGGCTCTGCAACGTTAAGGAGGTCGCCATTGATGGAAAATCCATCCCAATTTAGTACTCCTTCAAAAGGGCGATCTTTCATTCCGTAAATAATAGGAATTGTGCCAGACATCAACGACTGGTACAGCCTGAATGAGTTTGATCCAATCCCTCTAGGGGCGAAGCAGAACTTACTACTAGCAATTTCCCTACAGAAGTCCTTAGTCAGCTTTACCCTTTCTTTCAAGGATTTGACTCCCCATATGGGCTGGCTTTCCCCGAAAAGATACCTCGACCCAGCGGGCAGTTCTAAGTTTTCTGGTCGAAAAGCCTTTCTTCCCATATAGCCAGTTTGCCCAACGAAGCAGAAGTCGTATTCCTTTGGTATACATCGGATTTCCTCAATGAACTCTCTGTCTTTAATCACTTCCAACTCAAACTTACGCATCTGTAAGGGCATTGAGACGATGCCATACATAGAGTTCGTAAATCTATCCTCTAGTGGCTGTGCCATGAACTTGACTCCGCGATTGATAGCGTGGTACGCAAACCGTGGAGTGTCGTGCATGGCATAGAAAATACCCTTATGACCATACTCCCTGTACACACCGTCGTCCATCAGCCGATCATACCACTCGTTGCAGTCTATATAATCCAAGTAGAAGTAAATCCAGTCTGCTTCGTCAAAGTCGCCGGTAAGTTCCCACTTGTCTTGACACAGTCCAATAGGGCGAAATTCCTCTGGGTTAGAGGTGATGCTAATTTGGGTCGCAGCACTGTAGATTGCAATCTTAGTCATTCTGGTACCACCTATCAAAATCCCAATGGAATCTCTCCAGAACCGTATTAATGGAGATGTTAGTAAAGTATGACATGTAGCACTTAGTCTTGTTGGGGTGGCTACGCTTGACAACGGTATCGTCGATCCTCAAGTTGAATTCAGGACTAATGACAGAGTTGACGCGGAGAATTCCCTCTTTCCTATCTTCGTACCTGATGGTCATGTCTATTACTTCATCGAGATAATCATCGCACGTTATCCCGTGTTCCCACGGCATTGGCTTGTACAGGGAGAGGAATTCATCCATTGTCTTCCCAGCGTTCATATTGTAGGAACAGAAAGGGGCCTCTGGCGTGATGTAGAGGGACGCTAGTCTGTCGAAAGGGTTGCGGACAATCGAAAACTTGAAGCAACCATCCCAGAGATCGCCCAAATGCTCCTTGAGCATAGAGGCTTTCCAATGCTTCTCTCCGTCTGGAACCATCTTCCCCTTCAATAGGGAGTGTTCAATAGAGGTGCCGCTGCACCGTGGAATGTGGATAAAAACGAGTTTGCCTAGAATCATTAGTCCTGTGTGATCCTTTCCTTCGGGAATCCAAGGGCCTTACGTTGCTCGTAGACCTGTTTGTCTCGACCGGAGTAGTGGAGGGTCTTCTGGACCGCTAAGTCCACTTCACCAGCGTTCTCAGAACCCTCAATACTCCAATGCTCATGGCTAATAATAACCTTGTCAATGTATTTCTCGCACTCCATCCTGCGAACTTCGTCGGTGAACTCGTTGTCGCAGTAGAGACTTTTGTAGTCTGGGTGGTAGACGTATCCGAAGAATTCATATAGCTCACGTCCTAGAATTGAGAAGGTAATCAAATCACCATTGGTGTTGCCGTCGTTGAAGTGAACACACCCGTTCAGTTTGGGGAAGTGTAAATTCATAGCGGTAGCAATCTCGTTGTCCCACCCGAACTCTTGAGGGACCATGTCGTCGCTCGCACAAACTACTACATCCCAATAATCTCGCCCGTTGCGGGATAGCTTGTCGATATTGTCGTTGATAGCACTGATCTTCTCGGTGTTTTGGTCGAAGTTGATCAGTCCACTCACACAAGGGGGACCGCCGCCCAGAACTTCACAGACCCTATCTTGAACACCCTTGTCCGTCATAGTCAAATCTGCCGCATCACAATTGATGTTGAAGAAGACGTTATGCAGACCGGAACATGTCTCTACGTACTTTTTAAGAACACGTAGAAACTTTTCTGAACGAGCATAGGTTGGAAACTGAATCAGTAGGTTCATTATAGCTCCTTTAGCATTGCTGGAAGTTGACCCTTGACGTTCTCTACTTGTAACATACCATCTTGAAATTTCAGGTGCTTTAGGAATGTGGCGGCACGATGAAACGGGGTATGGCGAGCTTTCATTTGATCCTTGATTTGCAAGGCGAGGTCTTCATTTGATTCATCCTCTTTGAATACGGTTGACAGGAACTTAGTGAAGTTTTCTTGATCTTCGACGGTGACACTGATGTTGTGAGCGTTGAAGTTCAGATCGAAGAACAGTTGTGAGGAACAAAAGTCTGTGTCTCCCACTAGCGAGACTTCCTTATAGTACTGAGACAACTCTTGAATGGACGAGGCGTTTACACGCAGGTCAAAATTTGCGTCCTTTTCACCCTCAGTCACTTGGATTAGGTGATACACTTCCTTCTTAGCCAACTGCTTCTCCAGATGACCGTTAAACTCTCGGCTCAACACCGCTTCCTTACAGACGAGGTCTACCGCCACCCCTTGACGCACGCGGAATAGGTCGAAGGCGGGAAAGATTCTCTCGCACTTCAAGCGTGTCTTTGGGAGGGGCTTATGTGAGAACGAGTTGGTGAACACGAAGGGAACGTCGATCTTCTTGGCTTCTAAGAAACCCTCGACTTCCTGCATCTGAGCGTCTGAAATGCCCGTTACGTTCAACACTAGGTTGATACGGGGGGACTGCTCAAGATACTTCACAATGTCGGGTGTGATATTGCGAAAATTGGAAACGAAAACGTCCGGTTGAATCTGGTCGAAGGTGTCATACGCACCTACATTTCGATCCGACCAAAAGTGAGCATCTAGACCAGATTTTTGCAACGCCTGAAATAGGTAGGCTGGTTCGGTTGTCATTTCGTCAGAGTAGTTGTGAAACAGAATTTTCATTGTTCGGTGATCCTTTTGAGGGTCTTTATGTTATCGACTTTGATGATTCTCTCATCCTTGTTTTCAGACAGATATAGCTGTCTCCTGCCACGCCAAGCATTGACTGCCTCAAACAAAAACTTGGTTTTCAACTCCGGCTTAGAGATCGTGTTGTAAAACGACCTGATCATCACCTCTCCGTTGAGATAAAGTAGGTCTGTCCAAACCTTATCCTTCACCGCCAGAGATAGGGTCTCTAGGCGTTCTCCATTGTCGATGATACCGACATCGAAAGTGGTTTCCTTACAACTCTTTTGATAGAGGATTGAGGACTTCTTGATGTTCAGTGATTGCAGATAGGGAACGGTCAACAGTACTCCCCCGCCGCACACGACAATCCTATCGTTCCGCGTGTTGTTCATGCACAGTCTCAGCCCCTCACAACAATTGCTGTGGTAGTAAATCTGATTCTCAACGATCCGAATGGGCACTCTGGGGGAAAAATTCTGTTGAATGTAGTGGTAAACCTTTTGCGTTTCAAACCCACAACAGATGATGATCTCAAAGTCGATGAACGTTGACTGTATCGCCTGAATCTGGTGTTCTAGAAGGGTTTTTTCTCCGAGATTTATGAGGGGAACCGGTCCATACGATTTCATACGGTACCCATAATTTTCAGCCAAGAAGATAAACGTGATTTTCTCGTCACGCTTACCCTCTAACTGCCTATCCTTGATGCTCGTTATGAATCGGGTTCTTTTTTGGTTCATATTTTCTCGTAGACATCTTGCTCTTTTGCGATTCGTCTGACGTGATCGGCCATTTTGTCATAGTCGTTGTGTTCGAGATACACGCCCTTAACAACGTTCTTGTTGATAATTGTGAAGCCGTCGCCCTCAAACATAGCAATCCTCTCCAGACGCTCGTTGAGAGAGATGTCAATGTTCTTAAAGGTATCGGGCGGTATCACCGCACCAGACTTGATATAGACGAAGTACGAGGCTTGAGTCAGCTTCCTAAACACTTCCGTGTCTTTGAATTGACGAACGTCTAATATGTGGAAAATGGCAGACGTATGTTCGATCCCCAACTGCATGTTGTTGACGACATTGGCGACTGCACTGACACCGCGAACCTGAAATGTAGACAAGACTACCTTGATCTTGTTGCTCTGATAGTCAATGGCAAGGAGAGACTCGCATGTCCTTTTCAGATCATCCATACTCCTGACAGGTTCGTCGTGAACGGCGACCCCAAAGAGGGGCGTTACTTCTTGTCGTGCTTCCGACAGTAAGTGGTATGGCGTATCTTCGTTCCCAGCCAGCTTTTCCACCGCCCAATCAGCAGTTCGGTACATATTACAGAACTTCGATAGTTGATAGTGGCTGTCTCCTACCGTCTTAACGGCTTCTCCACGTTTCTCAAAGATGTCTATCCTGTCGCACCCACACCCATTCTGAACATAGGGCAGATTTTGTCGCGGACTACCGGTCAAAGCAAAGACACATTCCTTACAGTCCATTATTTGACCCTTTTGACTTTGAGTTCGTAGTGAAGACCTTCGATATGAACACTCTGAATTTCCAAGCCCGCTTTGGTAAGCACTTCTCGCGTCTGCTGGCAACAGGTCATAGAGTGAACGCCAGTGACCACGTTAGATGCGTCTTCTGTCGAGATTAGGCCGTTTGTAACGGCTTTGGAGAATACGCGAATATCAGTCCCTCCGACAACCAACTCGCCATTCAGACGTAGCTTGGTCAATAGGGCGTCTACCAACTGTGGCATCGCCACAGACGTGAAACAGTCCAAGATGTCTGACGCGAGGATGACTTCACACTCGTTGTCTACGATCTTTGTGAGATCAATGGCATTGTGCCCTACTTCTAGGGTCTCAAAACCACCGATGGCTTCTTGTGTCTTGGTCAGAATTTGCAGTTTCATCTATGTCCTCACTTTGGCTACGGTGTCAAAAATTGAATTCCACTCTTCAATGTATCGTTCTTCCGAGAACAACTGTTTGATTGTCTGTCTGGCGGCATCCCCCATCATTCGAGCCAAGTGCGGTTCTTCCAGCAACATCTTGACATAGCTTCTTAACTCGCCCTCATCGTTCGAGAGGAAGCCGTTGGAGCCATGCTTGATGATATTGGGGATTTCACACGTTGAAGTGCTGACGACCGCACAGCCGCAAGCCATAGCCTCTAGCATGGACGTGGGGACGGGACTGAGAACGCTGGGATTTATATAGACCGAAGCGGCCTGATATGACTTAACCAATTCCTCAACCGACTCGCTTTGTTGGGACAATCCGGGGGTATCCCCTACCACCACTCGTGGCAAACCCTCAGTAATACGTTCCCAACCCTTGTAGTTCAGGGCGTAGTCCCGTTTTACGAAGTCGTGAGCGACCGTCAGAACAGAATCCAGCCTAACATCCGGTTCTTGCGATGGGCAGAACAGGTCTGTGTCGATGGAGTGGTAAACCACCTCAGCCGGTCCCGGCATTTCCCATTGTGCCCTTGAGTACTCTGTGATGAACACATTGACATCACCCTTCATACTCTTGAAGGCGTTGAACTGCTCTGCGGGCCAGCTTGGCAGTGGGAGCGTATGTTCCAGCACAAGAATCGGAAGCTGTAGACGCTGATTGATCTGTGCCGCCATTTGAAACTGCCCAAACTTGCTGTTCACGAAGATGAGGTCAAAGACCACACCCGGATACAGCGAGTTCTTGGGAAGTTGATAGTAGTTCTCTGGCATGGGGGCGTGACCCTCATACCAGTCTTTGCCACCATCAAAATTGAAGGCGTAAAAGTTATGCCCCGTCTTCGCTAGTTGCGTCTGAACACGCTCGTGGGTGTTGAACGTCAGAATATTGTACTTGTCTGATGTCGGTTTTACGTCATTCAGAATTTTCAGTTGCCTAAACACTCAAAGCCTCCTTCATTTGTTGTCCTATGTTTTCAATGGAAAACTTCGATAGTAGTTCTAGTGCCTCCTTCTTGTTGTTCAGCTTGTACTGCAAGGGATTGCTGCTCCATGTGTCAAATGCCTTACGCATAGAGTTTCTGATTTGTAGCTCGTCTGGTCTGATCCAACAGTCCCTACCATTGTTAGTGTCCGCGAACATTCCACCCTTGGTCTGCACGGCTTGCTTGATAGATGCTACGGCTCGAACTTTTCCTATATATTCAACAGCAGAACTCTGATGTGAAACAATAGGATTGTTTCCAAAGCCCGCAGCGTCGATTTCCGCCTTGGGAAAGTTGAACTCCGCATTGCTTGTCACGTAACAGTCGCAGTACTGATGTAGCTCAAACAGGTTCGTCTCCGTGATCGTTGGAGAGGCAATGATCACATCCTTCTTGTACAGTTCTGGACTCGCATTGAGTCTAAGCAGGGTCTTGATGTTTCGTGATAAGTCTTCCACGACCTTCAACTCCGCGTCGTGATCTTCTGATTGCGGCTTGAGATAGAGTACCAAGCTAACAGGGTCAGTAGCGTCGAATTCAGAATGGAAGGCCGATAGAACCCACGACAGACCGTGAATGTCATTGACCGATGCGAACGTGTAAATCTTGAAGTCCGTTTCAACTTCTGGGATTTTCAAATCGCCGTAGCGACGGTTGTAAACGTCTGTGTCTATGGCGAACGGCACATTCAAGACACTCGTAGATAGCACTTCTGACATGTTTTGTCGAAACATAGAGGCGTGCGGAACCCAAACTTCATCCATCAGGTTTAGTTTCTCTACCCAACTACCATGATCCATAAAGCCGTAGTTGTTAGAAAACAGCCCAACGTTCTTCTCGAACTTGTCACTGCCCACCATATGCTCTGGAAAGAGATGTTGGATGCAATGGGTGGCATCGCTAACGTCCCTCTGTTCCAAGTGAGCTATGACTTCGGGCGTTTCCGTCCCGCCGAGTTGCACGCTGCGACAAACAACGTCAACCCCAGCACTTTCCAGTGCCAAAATATTGTTGACCGTTTGCTTACCCCAGTCGCTTTGCTCTTTGTAGTATCCTACGTACAGTACTTTCATGCTTTTCCTTTTTTGATTGCGATTACAATATCGTCTTCACGACCCTTAACGTTGCTTCTATCAAAGACGACTAACCGATCATCTTCACAGAGACTGTTCGTATTCATAACAATCTGTCCAGCCATGATTGAATTAAAAACGTCTTCAATGATCAGAAGACCTCCCGGCTTCAACATCGGTAACCAGTCGTTTGTTACGAAAGATTGATGTGCTGGCTGATGAGACCCGTCGTCAATAATGATGTCGAAGAAGATATCGGCGGCGAAGAATTGATTTATAGCGTCGTGACTATAGGCGTCTACACCTTGGGTCAGGTGCATATTCTCGTTTTCTTCATTAAGACGTGTTAGATTGTCATTCGATCTAATCTCTAACCCGTAAATCTCCACGTCGAGGAAGTAGTCATTCCACAACTTTAGAGAGCCGCCCTGATGATTTCCAATCTCTAGGAGGGTTATTTTCTCCATACAATAGGGGGCGAATAGCTGATCGTACAGTTCGATATACGAGTGAGTGGTATTCTTGTCCGTCTCGTAGTCCCCAATTTCATCTAGGAAGAATAGGGTCGTGATCAGGTCTGGTTGTGATGTCATATTGCTTCCAGTTTGTAGTTGTTGATGAAGTTCATGCCGCCGCTATTGAATTCACCGTGGAAGCCGAATGAGTGATAGGTGAACAACATACCTCTGTGAAAATCCCTGTAGTGAGTTGGGTGTTCAACGGAGAACTGTGCCGCAAGTTCTGGCGGGGCAAACTTAATCCCAGCATCAACCATCCGTTGGTGGTTGAAAACGCAGATGTTCAGGTCTTCATTCTTATGTTCCCACCCTAGCTTGGCTGATTCCTCTACGAACTTGCGTGATCTCAATGAGAAGCCCCCATTACCAACAACGTTGGGGATTTCGTCTATACGACCGGCGACCATATCGCTGGATTGGATGATATTCATAGGCCAAGGTGCCCCAATGTAGTCGTAGTCTAGGAATCTCTCGTCCCACTTGCTTGCGTCTATGATGGTTGAGTCGTGCTGAACGTTCAAGCAAAAATCGCCCTTGATGTAGCGGTTTGTCTGCTGAACAAATGACTCGCAGAATCCGGCACGGTTATGGTCGTCGTCTTTGAGATTGTCGCTCAGATCAACAGTCATATCATACAATGTGATATCGTGTTTGTCAAGCGTTCTTCCAAAGATTCCCAACTCAGTTTTGGTAGGGTCGGTGATTAAAGCCCTCTTACCGAAATTTACCTGATCCATACCAATCAGCATGGCTCTAAGTGATTTCGCTACATGCTCAGTTCCCCAGCAGAACGTGAAGATAGTAACGTTTGGGAGATTGATCTTATTTCCAGTAGTCATAGATTCCCTTCTCCACTTCGTATTGCATGACCTTCTGTTTTCTGTGGGGCTGATCCAGTGCCCAAACGAACATCTTGGAAACCAAGTCCTCTAGGTCTGTCTCATCTTTGAAATCAAGCTGGTCCTTCGCCTTCTGATGATTGCAATAAGCCTCTTTCACTTCATGGCGAGACTCTTTGTGTGTAACGGTAGTAGATATGCCGTACTTCTTCGCTTCATAGCACACCCTGTCTGCCAAATGGTTTATCGTGAATGATTGGTCGGCACCAATATTGTAAACCTCACGGTCGTGACCATAAATCAGCTTCTCAAACGGCTCCATGTAGTATTGGATGTCCGAGAAGGCACGGGTCTGTAGGCCGTCACCGTAAATCAAAATTGACTCATTATCCAAAGCACGACGAATAAAGATACCAACCACATTCCGGTACTTGTCCCAAATGTTTTGATAGATTCCCACGACGTTGTGGGGGCGAACAACGTTGTATCGAAGCCCATGCTGGCAGCTAGCCACATCAATATCCATTTCAACTGCATACTTAGCAATCCCGTATGGGTCAATGGGTCTTGGGACCATTTCCTCGTCAAATGGGGCTGGTTGATCGCCATATACCGCCATTGAGGAAGTGAAAATCAACTTAGTATCACTGTTGATACAGGCGTTGATAACGTTCGCAGATGCTACGACATTGTTGGTGTAATTGTAGCGACGGATGAAGGGTGATAGCCCCTCAGCCGCATATGCTGCAAGATGAAAGCACGCAGCCGCTTTCTCTTGCTGGAAAACTTTGTCAAGGGCCTTATGGCTCGTGACTAGGTTGAAAGGGCAGAACTCGAACTTGGTTGTAAGCTCTGGGGTTCTACCGGTCTCTTTGGGTAGATAGTCAGAATAACCACCACTTAGATCGTCAATTCCTACGACCCTATATCCCTCAGCCAACAAGTGTCGGGTAAAGTGGCTTCCTAACAATCCCGCACATCCAGTTACGATGATACTTTTCACTGCGGTAGTAGCCCCTTTTGAGACATTACTTGCATTCGTCGCTGTTCCCAATTGTTTCTCCGATCACACATGTTAACCATTTGGTCATAAGCGATGTTGTAGTCAAACGCCTGACGTTGGTTTTGTCCGTCGAAAGCTGCTGAGGACTCATTGAAATACATGCCGCCCGTTGAACTGGTAGCGGAGCGATATGTCAAGTCTCTTGTCAGACGTGCGTCAAAGAAGGTGTTCAGCTTAGATGGGTCTCCAAGAGCTTCTACAATGAGCCACTTAGCCAACTGTCCAGCGTCTACGTTCTCAATGTCCTTAGCTTCAAGTCTCGGTGAGGGTCTGTGCATCTTGGGCTGCGAGGCCCAAGTCTGTTCGATAGGCATAATTTCAAAGCTGTCAAAAATGTCTTCCCACTGCTTACCACTGATGTCCCACTGGTAGTGCTTCTCAAACTGTCTTCGGGTATTGTCAGCAATTTCCATTCGTTGTTGGATAGTAGTACCCTCAAAGAACTTCAAGAAGTATTCGGCAGCAGCATCGTTATCTGGAACTGCTCGTAGACAACCAGTCTCTAGCTCTTTGTAGAGGGCGGCTGGTTTGATTGGTTCACCACCCAGCTTACGAAGCACAGATTCCATAGCGGAATAGTCAGTACCGCAGACTGGGACTCCACAGGCGGCAGCTTCAACCTGCGGTAGTCCAAAACCCTCAGAGTTAGCATACTGTGTGAACAGATCGAACAGGTTGATGATGTCCGAGAGTTCTTCGTATGAGACTCCGTTTTTCACGTTTGAGAGGGTTGATCCCCACTTTCCTGTGAATGGCGACTGAGCAACGGCCCCTTTGAATAGAGAGGGGAAGGGCTTCTTAGTCTCTGGGCAGATGTATGTGAACAGAACATGAGAAGCCAAATCGTGCTGCAAGATCAGTTCTGGAATATCCCACCCTAGATCAGGGTATGAGGTGTGACAGTAGAGATAGTAGTTCTGACTATCTGCCTTATCGAGAAACTTTCTGAAAGCCTCAAACAGGTCTGGATACAGCTTGCGTCGTTGATTACGCATGACCGTTCCGACGACCTTGTAAGTAGGGTCAAGTCCATACTGCAACTTGTGAGCAGCCTTGTCTGCTACTGGCTTGTAGGCCGGATGGGCAGACGGCGGTGAGGAACCGTGATGCTTGATCTTGCCGCCAGATTGATCTTGCAGTACTCCACCGGCCCAATCTGAGTAGGTCAGAACGGCGTCAGCACTGGCATATGTGGCTATCCACTGACGTGCTTGAGGGCGGGCGTCAACAGTGGGCATAATCGCCCACTTGTAATAGTTCCGAAACGGAGAGCGTTCACCAAAGTCCAACATCCAGAAGTCGCGGATATCGCACACGATGTCTGGCATGAATTCCAAACATACGTGTTCAAAAATCCACTCACCAAACTGGTTGGTGCCGCTGGAGCCGTAAACCCTCAGTTCTTCCTCTGTCGCCCGTGGCTCACAGTCGGTATTTGGGGCAACCCCGAAGAACTTCCAAGGGATATCTTTTGCCCGTGGATCGTTACGCTGACCGTAAGAACCCATCTCAGCGATTTCGTACTTTCCGGTGTCATGTAGGTGTTTGAGGATTTCCCTCGTGTACGTTGCATAGCCAGTGTTCAGGAATGTTGCTTCTGAACAAAAAAGCACTTTTTTAGGTCTCAACCTTAGCTCCTTATTGGTTAGTCGCACTCAATCCACACCGTATTATAGTCTACGGCGGGCGTTATCACAATCAAATTTCGTGAATTTTATTCACAATGAAAGAATTCCCTCGCTCCACTTCCCCACAGAGCATGAGATTGTTCCCTTCGTACAAAATGAACTTGAATTCCTCTCGCGTGTCTGGAAATACAATGACACTATCTAACGAACAGGAAGCGTCCTCAACTGTTAAGAACGACATCATCTTGCCAAACTGCTTGCTACCCGGCTTTTTGATCTTGTGGTTCGCCATTCGCGTCACATTCGCCACAAGGCAGATATCCTTCCCAAACTTGCCGTTCAGAATCTCCTTGCAGGTTGTGTTCGCTATGGAAGTGTCCACTTCTTCAATCCTACTCAGAGAGATGGGACACCCTAAGAACTTGTTCTCCATCTCCACGATCCAGCTAGGCTGGTCAGCTAGGTCATACGGAGGGTTTTCCAGCATCCCAACTTCGTTCAGGACTATCTGACTGCGGTTGACATTGCTACAGCCGCCGCCCTCTTTCTTGACCGGGTATAGGTCAATGAAGCATTCTTGTAGGGTCTCCCACTTACGTTCTGAATAGTTATCCACCAACCATCCGATCTCCTTTTTGGTGAGTTCCTTGAAGATCAAGTATTCGTACAGGGCACAATTTCTAGTCACTCCCGTAGTCTTAGTAGAGAAGAAGCCAATAGAAGCAAGGGCCTTGAAAGCCGTAGAGGTAATCTTGGGGGCGACATATGCCAGAACGTCCATCCAAGTGAAATACTTGGACTGTTTGCCAATTTGGGCCGATGCGTCTAGAATCGCTGTGTGTACCTTGTCGCCAGTGACTCCAGTAAGACCCTTGACATCCCTGATCCCGAAGTATATCCCATCCTCTTTGCCCTCAAACTTCATCCCGAACGAGCTTAGGTTAGGAATCTTGACTGCAATGTTGAACAGTTTCGCCTCGGAGACCAACTCGTAGACTTCTTGATGAGGGTCTTGCTTTTCACCTGAATGGTATAGGTAGGACGTGAAGAACTCACGAGTATGCTTGGCCTTGTACCAAGCTGACCAAAAGGAGTCTACCGCATACGCCACGGCGTGGGACTTGTTGAAGGAGTACCGAGAGGATTTCTCAATCCATCCAAAAATCTCCTTAGCCAATTCATCGTCAACAATGCCCATCTTCGCACAGCCCTCAACGAACTGCTCGCGGATTTCCATCATCAACTTGGCTTTTTTCTTACCAATGGCTTTACGTAGGTTGTCCGCTTCCTGCTCGTTAAAACCAGCAAGGGTCACGGCGATACGCATCGCCTGCTCTTGGTAGACCAAAACCCCATACGTTGGCTTGAGGATTTCTTCCAGCGACTCATGGATGTACGTTACAGGCTCACGGTTGTGCTTGCGGTCAACGAACCGCTGAGTCATGTTCTTTCCATCACTAACGGCTCTCAGGCATCCCGGTCGAATCAAAGCTATCAGTGCAGCCAGTTCTTCAATGTTTTCTGGTGCTAGCTTCTTAGACCACGAGCGGCCAAGGTTACTCTCCAACTGGAAGATACCCTTAGTCAGCCCGTTTTTGTACAATGCCCAAGTTTCTCTGTCGTGCAAATCAATCTTCATCAACTGTATTCCTCGTCATCTTCTAGTGGTTCCCATTTCTCAGACATTGGTTCCCTCAAAAATGTTTCCAACTACTATTTTATAGTCGGCTTGGGATATACCTCCGTAATAATCGTCTGGCTCATCTGGCTTCATATCTTTTCCAGAATAATTTCGGATTGTAAATTCACACCACTGTTCGCCAGAATATGCTTTTGCCCATCGGACTTCAAATAATGCTGGATCGTCCAGAAATTCTGCACAACCTAAAATATCGCCCTCGTAAATCTCTTTCCCATTCCTATCCTCTAAACCAACATACTGCTGGATCACGATGTCCTTCATCTGACAGTCCATGTTGGTGTGGGCGGAAGTTTCCCTATCGTAAAGAAAGACCTCGCACCCTTTGCCAAAGTCTTTCAATGACAGGATAGGGTCTTCTTCGGCCCAAGGGTCGAGCCAGCGTTTTTCCAGCTTGTGCCAAATTCTGAATTTGATCTTTCTCATCTCCATCCCCTTTTGTCAAATAGTTAATAGCCTTTTGCAAACCCTCAACGCCATCGCCAAACGCCCCAATGCCCCTATTACATTTGTGACACAGCCACCCTCTAAAGACATCTGTGACATGGCAATGGTCAACAACAAAGGCTGAGGCCCTTTTGCTACCCTCGCCAGAACATTCCAACTCCGTTCTTTCGCAAATTGGGCACTCGTAGCCTTCTGGCGGGTTCCCATATTTAGCCTTAATCCGCTTCCTTACTCTTTTCAATTTGTTATCGCAGGTTCTACACTCCGTCCTTAGATAGTTCTCCCCGCCTCTTTTCCTAAATTCCGTGAGGGGCAAGTCATTTTTACACTTGATGCAAATTTTACTCTGAACTTCCATCATTTGTCACCATCCCTTAAACAGTACAAGTCCAATAGTGCAGCCAATCGCAGTTGCTATCGACCATAAAGAGAACATTACACACGAAACTACAACCTTATCTTTGAGGGGCAGTTCTGAAAATTTCATTTGTCACTCCTATTCAATGGCTAGGTTTCCGTCTGCAAACGCCTTGTGAAACTTCATGTTCTTGTACACGGCTCGTCGCGACATCTGCAACTTGATGAAAATGTTGGCAGTGTCCTTAACGTCTTGAAGGGCGTCATGGGCATTCTCGGAAGAAAGGCACATGATCTCACGTAGCGAATCCATACTGATGGACTTGATACTTGGATCGCCCTCTGTCCACAGCCGCACGTCATCCATCACGTCATACTTGTAGATTTGGTGGAACAACTTCTGTCGCTCTCGTTTGTCGTCGTAGGGTCCGTACTGTTTGCATAGGCGGTCCACAATGGGCATATCGAACCCAATGATATTAAAACCACACGGAATGGGTGCAAAGAAGGGCGTTCCCTTCCAATTGTATTTGTTGACCCATGTAACGAACTTCTTCCAGACGCCCTTCGGCAGTGGTGCCTTGGCAAGACCCTCTCTGGTCTGCCCTGTGACCTTCAACGCCCCTTCCTCAATCGGATCGAAGCCAGCCGCGATGGCCTTCTCGTCGTCGATGATGGGACGCATCATGCTGTTGAATTCGCCCTTGGGCTTGAAGTTCCTACCGTCTAGGGCGATTGCCGCGATCTGTGTTGGTTGGCAACGGAGGGGGTTTCTTCCTGTGGTCTCAAAATCGAAACAAATTATATCCCTGTTCATAGTTTTCTCCTGAAAATTCGGTGTGATGGATATTTAGGGTCTGGAGCAGCATCTCCAACATTCCCCGGATGTACTTTTTTCCAAACGGCTGCGTCACGCCACGGATCGACGCACTTGTCTGTCTCGTCGTCTTCCTGCACTATCTCACCCTTCTCAAGATAGTGATACTCAGACATCTTCGTGACCCCCAGAGTTTCGATTGTAATGTGATCGTCTTCAAATATTCCGAAAACGCCACCATCCTTAGAGTTCATGGCTGCGGAGAGAATCTTGCTCATCGCGTCGTCTGCGTCGTGAACGGGTATATTGTCTCCATTCTTTGGTTGGATGTCGGGGTCATACCTGTAGCAACTCTGTCGATATCCCTGCGGTCTACGTCGCTTGAACAAATTCTTGATCCAGTTGAGCATTTTCTTTCCCTTAGTTAAATTTAGCTGCTTCCAACGCCTTTTTCATAGGTAGCGTTCTCGTTACCGTCTCTGTGACTCTGGAAATACTACAGGATTCCTCTGGTTTCATTTTTGATGAGTCGTAGGCTTTTTCACCCCAAATTCCCTCACCGTCGTCTCCAGCAACCCAAATATTGCTCAAGCCATCTTTGTCTCTGATGAAGAATAGCCCAGCAACAGTAGACTCGCACTTCCAGTACTCGTACTCATCATCTGGCTCGCATGTCACTTCTACGTAAGGATAAGCCTTTTTGGTAGTTATCATGCTAGTGCCCTTATTGCAAAATCGCCCTTGAAAGTTTCACAGTCTCCTGCGACCACGAAGCTAACGTCACCGTGACCAAGCTCTATTCTCCGGTCGCAGAACATGAAGTTTTCATTGCAGTCGTGGTAATTGATCATCACCCCGCCGTCAACAACGCTGTCTGTTCGTTCGTGGTAGAACTCGTCAAGTTTATATCCAGCGAGTTGCATCTTCTTTAGATACTTCTTCTTCCACCACTCTATGAAAAAATCCGCAGTTTCTTCCGGGTTGAGACAACAGATAACGGCTGCACCATCCCCACCGGCCTCACAAACGGTCCAGTGGAAGTACTCCATCAGAAATTCAGCCCAGATGCCCTGAACTACTACGAGGTTTTTAGTCATAGTCTCACATCCCACCCATCTTCTTCTAAGATTTCGTCTATGTACATCAGCTTGTCCAACAGTCTGACAGCTAGTACATCAAACTTGACGTGTCCCAACGCTTCCAGATCGTCCATTTCCAACCCGGCCATCTTCTCTGTGTCGTGCTTCTGATGCACCATAGGGCACACCTCAGCCAGAGGGGAAGCCGAGATGACAACTCCAGCGGCGTGCTTACCGCGAGACTTGAACGTGCCCTCAATATCAATCGCCTGTTGGAAGTACTCAGCGTAGTCGCCCTGTAATGTTCCCTCATCGTCGATATGGCAGTAGTCCCGTAGATCGTCCGCATTGTTCAGTAACGCCCAACGAATGATAGAACGGTCTTCCTCGTCCATCTGTGCAAGTTCGTCAGAGATGACGGCCTCATCTGGGATGTACCGAGTGATCTCGTTCATTTCCCCAAAGCCACAGACCTTGTTCACACGTAGGACTTCCTTAATGGCACTTCGCCCTTGGAGACGCCCAAAGGTACACATTTGACTCACATTCTCAGCACCGTACTTCACCTTCAACTGAGCGATGATTTCGTCCCGCTTGCCACTAGGAACGTCGAGGTCGATATCTGGCAGTGATACGCGGTCAGCAGTGTTACGTCCAGCGTTGTAGAAACGCTCGAACAGAAGGTCATACTTGATAGGGTCAATGAGGGTGATGCCGACAAGGTAGGACACTAAGCATCCAGCGGCAGAACCACGACCGGGACCAACCATCCAACCCTGTTCGCGACAGAAGTTGAGGATGTCCCATACGATTAAGAAGTAGCCCGACAGATTGGCTTCGGTGAGAACCTTGAACTCACGAATGTAACGCTCTTGGTACTCAACCTCGTTCTCTACGGTAATCTCTCCGTTGGCAACTAATTCTCTCCACCCTCGCTTGCAGAGGTCTTCTAGATACCCTCGCTCGTCAAATCCGTCTGGACAAGGGAACGCTGGGAGCATAGGTCTGTTCAGAATGTCATAATTCCCTACCTTGTTGAATATGTCATCGAATACATCCATCTTCGGATCATCAACCAGCATCTTCGCCGCCTCTTGGCGGTCCTTGAGGTAGAAGTCGTTGCACTCCATGAACTTAGATATCGACTCTAACGAGACTTTGGAGTCAGAACGCAGAAGAACCCTGTGGAGAACCGCATGTTTCTTCTCCGCATAGTATGTATCGGGAAAAGCGTCGGTCTTTTGATAGAAGTCGTCGCCACGAATAGGGGACAGAGCTTCGTTCTTGGCTACACAGATGAGATTACCCTTGAGACACAGTTGGACTAGTAGAACCCTGTCCACCACGTCATCTTTGTCGAAACTTGAGACGATGCGTATGAGTTCCAACCACCCTTCTTTGTTCTTGGCAAAGAGGGCGAACCCATTCTCAGGGTGTAGAAGTCCATCGAACGAGCAGCCAATGATGGGCTTTACGTCGTTCTCAATGCACTGTTGGTAGAATGCCACCGCACCCGATATTGAGTGGTGGTCAGCGATCCCGCAGGCCCGGTAAGAATTCTCCGAGCATTTTTTAGCGAGTTCTTTCGGCTTGGTGAAAGCCTTTTGAAGCGAATAATGTGTGTAATTGCAGAGGGGAAACCATTTCATATTTTGTCCTTGTAACCATTGTCCTGTGTCCTTACCCCATTATAGTCCTCAAATCGCCAATGTCAAGGGCTATTCTCCGAAAACGTATCCAAATTTCTCTATTTCCACCGCGTGGGCCTTTTCCACCACAAATTTTGTATGCTCATTGTAATATTCGGAGTAATGAAGATGTGGAGAAGCATTCCAATGTTTAATTTTGAAACTCAACGCATCCTCCATCTCAGACAGTTTCTCAAAACTAAACCACTCAAATCCGCCCGGATGGTCCTCATTCAGCCAGAACGAGATCGGATTAATTGCTCGATCATCAGTTAGTTCTAAGAATCTATCAAAACCCCACCTTATAATCTTCTTGTTTAGGCGTGTTGCCCATCTCAAATCGGCGGCGGGGTCGTCTGAGGTCCAATGTCCGACTTCTCCATTAATTATTTGGTTGGTTCTCTTTATGTAAAAGGTGTACATAGACAACATTCTATCCCACGGATTTCTTGAAACCCCAATGACCTTAAAGTCGTCAAAAATTGGGTAGTCCTTCAAAACGTCCGATGGCAAGTGGTATGCAAATTCCCTATTGGTAAGCGTGTGAATTTCTTCCCAACCACATGTACTTAGGGCCACGCTGATAGATGTACACGCAGTCTTGGGTATACGGACGAAGATCAATTTTTTCTCTTTGTTAACTAGCATGTCTGACCTTTATAAATGTCTGTACATTGCTTGAGACCGATTCTTCACAACACTGTACGTCCAATTCTAGCTTCCCAAATTGCTCCTTGTAGAAATCCAAAGAACGAACTACAAATGGGTATTCAAGCCACTCACCATCATCGGGGAACTTCTCCGTAGCTGTATTAACGGTCATTAAAGCTAGCCCGCCATATTGTAGTGCCGATTTTATACGGCTGATTACCAGCGGCAATAGTTCGTCAGAGATATGGATCAGTACTTGATAAGACCAAATGTATTTGAATTTTCTGTCAATGTCTGACCAGTCGCTCGTTATGACCGGAAGTTTCTCTTTAGCGTTGTAGACTACAAGTTCCTGCTTCGCTTCTGTAATCCTGTTGCGACAAGGGTCGTAACCGTAAAAATGTCTTGAATCAAGATATTCAACAAAAGGTAACCCCATACGCAAGACCCCACAGCCAAAGTCTAGTAGATAGTCGTCTGGCTTTATGTCAAAAACACGCATGGGGAATTTGGGAACCTCTTGTCTACCCGTAAAGAACCTCGACTCATCACCCACTAGAATTTTTCTATATGTTGGAGTCTTATCTTCTGTCTGTGAATAGCTAGGATTGATCATGTTCATAAATTGCTCCAAGCCTTCACATTCTTAGACGTTTGTGATTTTCCTGATTGTAGGTCGGACCTACTGATAGCTGCCCGCCGTGAACGCGATATAGCAACAGCACCTCACTTAGATTGCGTATTTGTACGCCCTCTCTAGCGTTGACTAAGTAGAAAAGATAATCCCCGAACGTGTTCTTTGGGATATCAACCGCCTCTTGTAATTCAGAGATACTATCAAGATCAAACTGTTCCACCACTTCCCTACGCATCATTGTCGTTGGGTTGTTAATTGACCAATGCTCTCGCAGGATACAGTCGTTGACGTTAAACTGATGCCTAGTAACGGCGTGCTTATATGAAACGCCCTTGGTGCCGACAGGATAGAACAGTTGAATCTGAGTCCCAAGGATGTCAACCTTTGGACAGTCGTTCAGAAATTCAACCTGCTTCTCGAATCGGGTGGGTAGCATAATGTCGTCTGAGTCCATGAACGCGACGTACTCGCAGTCATTGTCGAGATAGTGCTTGCCACTGACCCTCGCAAACATTTCGCCCACGTTCTTCTGTAGGTGATGCACTTCAACCTTTTTGGGAGAAGTCCAACTTTTGAGATTTTCTATATAGCGTACCGTATCCTTATCGGTACTGGCGTCGTCAATGAGTATGATTTTCCAATCGTGAAATGTCTGAGAGTAAATGCTTTGCAGACATTCTTTAACCATCTCTGGGTCCGCGTTGTAGACCGGTAGTAGAACGTTGACTAGCATATGACCCTCCTCCATGCTTTCTCAAACCTCTCCATAGAGAATCGCGAGAGTAAGTAGTCCCTATTTTTCGCTACGTCAGTGGTGGCTTCGCACAGTCTGATTTCTTTCGCCCATTCTGTAGGGTGGGCACAATACCGAATAACCCTATCAGAACGGCAACCTACTCCAGCGGAGTGAGACACAGATGGGATACCGTTAACAATGCTCTCCGCTACCGACAATCCAAACGATTCATCATAAGATGTAGATAGAGACAGAGAGCAACGTTCAAACAGGGGTTTCATGTCGTCGAGATGACCATAATAAAACACGTTTTCTTGAGAAAGGATACTCTCTACGTGTTCAACCGTTTCTGGGGCACTTAGATGTTCCTCACGCACCCAGCTTCCAGCTATATGGAAAATGAAGTCTGGCAAAGCCTGAACGATCCCTAGCAATATTTCGACGCCCTTATTGCATTCTAGCCGGTGGTGCCACAAAATGTTCTTTGGGAGTGGGTTTCTGACAAGATTGTCCATCTGGCTAACGACCGGAGGGATGCAGACCCCTTTATGGTGGTAGGCGGCAAATGGGTCTACGAAGACAGAAACGTCTGGTGAAAGCATATCTATCAGTAGGCCGCTCGTATTGACCCTCAAGCTGCCGTGAGACAGGAAGACGATCTTCTTTCCTAGCGGATTCTTCCAGATGAAATCTGGGAAATAATCCATATTGTCGTTCTGATCAATAGTGTTGGGGTCACAAATCCAGTAGATCATCACGTCGGACTTTACGTATAGCTCGTACAATTCGTCAGGGCCAACGCCTCCGTCCAACCCCATCGTCACGTCTCTGCATTCTGTACTATCCTTCAAAGAGAATATTCCCGCTATTTCTTCCTTGAAACATTTAGTAAAATCTTCCAGCCACACAGTAGAGCCACCGGGAGAGAGATGATTGAACACTATTCCAATGCGGTTACTTTGGAACCTGTCCGTTACCACAGACTCCTTGTGAGGCTTCGTTATTTCTTCAACGATTTTGGGTACGGTTTTGTCGTACCAATTGAATGTTGGCATGTGACTCTTAGCCAAGTCCCCATAGGAGATATTCTGTAAGAGAAACTTGCGGAACTCAGGCTCTTTTCTCAGCGAGTTTACGTGTACAAAGTGAGCGTCGGGTAGGTAATACCAAAAGATATCGTCCAACACATATTCTAGGTTCCACTCTTTCTCTAATGAGTTGAACTTCTCTGGCGGCAGGGTTAGAGTAAGAAGGCTCTGATCGAAGCACCAGTAGCTAGGGTACTTCTCTTTGGGCTGTTGATAATAATCGGCACACGACTGAGGGATTACCATCACCCCCCCGTTGATCATGTGGTAGGCTACAAACTTGCCGTTATCAAACAGTCGCTCTCGCGTCTCTTTGTCGCAATGCTTATGAAGGACCACTTCTTGCTGTCTTTGAATCCAATCCTCATTACCCTTATCTTTCCACGATGGATATTCATCATACGCAGAAATCTTGTCGTCGGGCGTCAACTCAAAGATGTTGGGAGAGTTGGGGAGGACTAGAACGTCACAGTCTAAGTATAGGGTCTTCTTGTAGGAAGAAGACACGTTGTGTAGTCTATACTTGTTAGCCATAGGCCAATCGGGATGTTGATCTCCACTTAGCTCTATGTAATCTGCACCGCATTCTTCTGCATAGGATTTGATGCTGTCGCGTGTTATGTCAAGCAGTTCCATCGCCAGTTCGTTGGCGGGAATAACGCAGACCGCATAATCGCTCTTACGAGCGGGTGGGTTGTAATAAAAGTCAACAACTTCGACCATATCCAAGGGACCATCCTTGGATTTTCCCCTTTTCTTTCCTGTCGATAGGAGGTGGCTTCGCCTATCTTCTTCCGTAGCGTCCTGACACCATTGCCAATTCGGGGGAGAGGTGCCCATTTCCTTACGGAACACTGGACACCACCCCGGATTGGAACATTCACATTGAGATAAGTCGGCCATTGAGTTCCTAGTTTATTGGCACGAGTGTCCGACCGTTCTTTCGATACAGTCCCTTGCGTTCGTACTCAAAAATCTCATTTGTAATGGGGTCTTCGTACTTGAACGTCTTCGCCTCTACCTTATTCCCCAATACAATGTCCAGTTTCGCTATCTCTCCCTTGACGGCATCGAGAATTTTATCAAAATCCATCACACAACCTCCGTCAGGATGTTCTTCGCGTCTGGCTTCACCATCTTATGAGGGCGACCGTCCGTTGCTGTAAACCCTTGACCACGATCAATACCCAAGTGGTTGAAGATAGTCCACGCCAAGTCTGCCGGAGTTGTTCCGCCACTCTCGATGTCGTCTGCGTTACGGCTGGTCTGACCGATGACCCTACCCATGTCGTAGCTTCCGCAGCTAATCATCAGTGGAGCAAGTCGTCCAAAGTGGTCGCGACCGCCGTTGCGGTTGACCTTTGGGGTTCTGCCGAACTCAGAAGTGACTACCAACATCACCTTCTTGTACAAGCCTCGTGCTTCAAGCTGATCAATGATCTTACCAAGATAGGTATCTAGCTCTACTTGGCGATTCCCAAGTCCAGCAGCGATGTTACTGTGCATGTCCCACCCGCCTATGTTGAGTGTGACAAACTTGGAACCAGCCTCAAGCAAACGAATAGCGGTCAGAGAGTCCTGACCAAATGCAGAAGCCTTGAAGGAATCGTACTCAGGATCAGTCTCAATTTTGAACGCCTCAGAAGCCGGTCCCATGATGATGTTCACAGCCTGACCTTTCAAGCCATTCCAGTCTTCAACGATTTGATGACCCTTGGAGTTGAATGCAAAGTCGGTATCAACACCCTTGAGGATTTTTAGTCGTCGCTTGAACGCGGCGTCAGTGCCAAGTAGTTTCAGGTCTTTGCGACCCTCACGAGAGGCGTCGTAGCCAGTGTACTTGCCACCAAGCCATGCTGCTGCGTCGTGCTGGAACTTACCCAGCTTCACGTATGAGGGGAGACCCTTGGGAGTGTTTGTGCCGAGAACAGCACTTGCAACACTACCGTAGCTCGGCCACTTAGACATGGTCCCTGCACCAAAGCTAGCCTCACCAGTCACAACCCAATGGGTAGCACTAGCGTGGTTAGCGTCTCTATGACCAAACCCTCTGACGATTGCGGCCCTATCTGTACGCTTCGCCAACTCTTGGAACAAGCCACCTAGATGGATACCTTCCACGTTGGTAGCTACCGTGCCGGTAGTAGAGCGTCTCTCAATGACGGCGTCTGGGATAGGATTGAAGGTTTCGATATGAGTGGCACCACCACCCAACCACAAGAACAAGACGGCAGTGTCATCCTTATTCAGGTCTTTACCGTAGCTCGCTGTTATGTTTCCGGTCGAAAGGTAGGCACCACCAAATGCACCCACACCGTATTTAACGAAGTCTCGTCTATTCATCTTACTCTCCCTGTGCTATGGTAATATCTATGTGGTACATGTTGCCAACGGAATGTCTGAACTCTTGGAGTTCTATAGAAACCAAAGTTGAACCCAAAACCGAACGTTCGTGGGCGGGATAGCCAAGTTGTCTGTGGTACCCATGCTACACGGGGTCGATAATATGTAGTTCGATAGTGTGTGGGCTGATGGTAACTGGCCCCACTGTAATAATGAGAGTGTCCGTGAATACCCCATCCTCTATGGTGATCTTGAGCTTGCGTCGTCCCGCCAGTAGTTACTAACAGAAGGGCGAACATAAGCAGTGTGAATAGTGCGTTTTTCATCTAAAACCTCTCTTTTTGGGTTAAATTAACCGGGTGCTTCGTAGAAATTCGTATCAAAATTAGGTTTGCTACAATCCTGTATTGTTTTTTCCATCCCATGTTCTTTGATGTGCTTCTCTATATACATACACATATTCTGGTCTGTACCCTCCCAATTTGTCTTGCAAAAAGTACACATTCTGGTGCATTTGAAGTTCTTCCGCCTTGGGTCGAGCAGCTTGGGGACAGTAGTCGCCTTGATTTCCTCGAAACGGCCCTTGAGCATCCCCAGAAACCGTGCCTCATCGCTCTCGTCGAAGCACATGCTAAAGGGTTTTGGGTCAATCTTCCCGTCAATGTCCTTACAGAAGAAGATACTCATAATTCGATTAGGATAGTCTGGGTACAACTTGGAGATTGCATAGAAGTAGAGCAACAGTTGAGGGTCGTTCTTGAGCTTCTTGAAGTCCTTTTCCTCCATTGTAGCCCAATTCATACATCTGCCCGTTTTCCAGTCTATAACCTCTATTGTATTCTCATTGACGAGGGTCACAAGGTCAATCGTCCCCTTAATGGCAAGCTGCCCCGTTACGGTCTTGCCGTCGATCTCATACTCATACTTAGCCCAATCTTCCTCAATGGGGATGTCGAAGTGGGGTTCTGGATGATGGATATTCCTGAGACGCGGGTCAAATTGACCCTCATTCCAATCGACAAACATCTGTACTGAACGCCTTACCTCACGATAGTCTGCGGGCTGCCACTTATGTTCCGTCATCTTTAACTTGTAAGACTCGAAACTTAACTCCGTCAGTTCGTCCAAAAATTCGTCGGTGTGTAGTCTAGCTTTGTCAACTCTAACTTTCAGACATACATCATCCTCTGTGACCAGCCACTTGTTCTTCGGCTTGTCCTGTTCAAACTTTTTCAGCCCTGACAAAATCTCCATGACCTTGTGAGCCATTGTCCCCATGTCGGCCTTTTTGTTGCTCTTAGACGGCCACCCTAAATTGTATGTAATGAAATACTGTTGTGGACAGTAGTCGAAATTGGAATATGACGACGATCTAACATATGTTACTATCAAATGAGTCTCCTACCGTTGAAGGGACACGAGATGGTTGTTGAAAAAGTCTCGTGCGTTAGTTTGAAAGTTTACCAATGACAACTCCCGATTGTCAATGACGTGCTTGAAGGGGTAGTCATCCAAGGCGAGTTCGCTGGAATGAGTATCTTCCCCAAATGGTTTCCGCGTAAGCCGCAGGAGCAATCCTCCGGCTCCCTCGATGGCCGTAGCTTCGTTGGGGAAGCGAACGTCAGCGATGATAGCCAACTGACTTCCCTCTGCCTTGATCTTCTTAATGGTAGCGTTGACCCACACAGGCTCATACATCTTACGCATGATCTCTGTGCCGAGAAACTGCATGAACTCACGAGAGGTCATTGGGCCTGCCTCGTGGACTATGACACCCCAATGATCTTGAAAATCAGCGGAAGATTCATTGTATTGATTTGTCAGAGAGGAATAGTTGTCAGGTGTGACTACTCCGGGCATGTTCTCCCACAGGAGGTGAGGCTGCACCGTGTTCTTCTGCTCGTCAGTTCCCCAGACATGCTCGTGAGGAATATCAAACAGGTAAGTACACATACGCTTGAGTTCGTCTGCGAAGCTGTACAGTTTTACATACGGCCACATGTTCTCATTGGCATATGAAGCAAACTCATCGTCCTTTCTAGTTACGTCGAACTCTCCCCAACCCAGATTGCCAACGCTGTCATGGGTGAGAACCTTCAAGGCTCCATCGTCATCAATAGCCCATTTTTGGGCCAATCCATAATGCTCCAAAACCAAGCCGTGAAAGATGTTGGCTGTAGTGTTCTTGCCAGCCTGTTTCCGTCCAGAAATTCCGATGATCTTCATTAGTATAAACCTTTTAGTTCTGAGAGAATGTCAACCTGTAACTTTTCCACCATCAAGTTACCCAAGTCCTTTGAGTGCATGGCGGGAAATATCAGTTTGAACAAACGGCCAAACTCCCGCTTGATCTTAATTTTTGACTCGCGTCCAGCAGAATCATTGTCTGTCAGTATGACGAGATTAGTAACGCCGCTCGTTAGTAAGAGTCTTCTCTGTTGCTCTGAGATGGTCTTACCGAACAGCCCTACGCAGTTCACCACACCAGCCTCAAACATCTTCCATACATCGCCCTGACCCTCGACAACGAACATAGTTCTGGTCTTCATGGCGTGTTCGATTGCCCTATCCCAATTGTATAGGTAATCAGTCTTCTTCAATCCGTTGGAGAATAGGTATTTTGGAAGGAGCCATTGTCTAGTCGATCTAGCAATGTACCCAATCTCTTTGCCCTCAAAGTGTATCGGAATGATGGAACGAGACTTCATAGGAGACTGCTTGTCATTGCAGTCTTCAACCCCAAACAGTTCCAGCGTATCCTCTGTGAATCCTCTGGTCTCGAAATAGGGCGATCTCCCACTGGTTCGAGGCTTGTAGAAGTCTTGCAAAACCAACTCATGTCTCGGCCTGTTGAAAATCTTGTTGATGTCTGTCAATTCATTGCGAACGACTAGCTTGGGTTCAAACCCCCTCGCATCGTCGAGATCGTAAAGCTGGGTCACGTAGCGGAGTGCTTCCCCAAATTCGTCTGTTTCAAGAACGCCCTTGACAAAGCCAAACACGTCCGTCCCATAATGCTCGTGACACCCGCGAGTCCAACACTTCCAGAGCTTGAAATTGTGGGAGAAGGAGCAGCCGTTCGGATTGTCGCTACCCGAATGAACGGGGCAGCACATGAATATATTATCCCCATCTTGGACATATTCCAAGTTAAAACTGTCCAGAAGGCGATAAATGTCAGTAAAAATGATGTCTTTGACCATATTGAGGTCAAGACGTGTGCCCTGCGGCTTTGTTGTATTCATACCAGAGAAGACCCGTGTTTGCCAGTGCGTAAGCGAACCACATTAGAGAGTGAGGATAATCGCCCTGCCGAATGTTATCCCCAGAGATGAACAGATACAAACAGGTTATTACTGCAATTGCCCAAATGGTCATACCATCTCCCCGTAGACACTTAGCGTACCTAATGGAATTTCAATCAGCAAAATTCTCTCAGTCATGGTTTGTCTCCGTAGTAATAGTCATACATTGAATCCACCTCAAATGGCACCTTCATGGTATAGTGCGTTTCAACAACTATCATCTTGATCAGCTTACCGTGTGGATGCCAACCGCTTTCCTTCTTGAGCCACTCGTCGATTGCCGAATCTCTATCTCCAGCGTTGATAAAGTCAAAACCCTCATCTCCGTCTCGCTGCCACATAACAATGAAGTTTGTCATCAGTGAATTTCCTTGAATAGTCCGTTGGGAACGTTGATTAGATGACAGTTTTCACCATCGCACATCCCGTCACTCCACACCCAAATGTATGAGCATTGTTTTTTCTTATCTCGGCTAACAGAGAGTACGCCGAAGGGTATTCCGCCTCCAATTTGTGACATTTCCCGATGATTGACCCTGCCGATGAATCCACCAGAGTACTCTTTGATAACCCAAGTAGGTTCGATGAATTCGATCTGGAACTTGTACTTTTCAATTTCCTCTCGGACGGAGGGTTGGAGCGTTTTGTGAAACTTTTCAATGCGGCGTTCCTCGTAGGTCTTTCCACGAGGGCGGTTCCAAGGGCTGTTGTACATTTTAGCTCTCCGTATCAAAAGGGGGTACGTCGTCTTCAAATTCTGTATCGGCACCTTCCATCGCCCCGCCACCTTGGCCGGTCCTAGATTCATCCCTAGTTCCCACCTCTACGAGGCGTGCGTAGGCACCATTCATATTGAAGTTGATGTAGTTACCATCAATCAAGCCAGCACCGTGCCTAGCCTTGAGGTTGACGCCCTTATGGCTTCCACCCTGCGGACCATCTTCGGCCATTTCTTCAACGCCCTTGAGCTTGAAGATAGTGAATGAGGTACACAGCCAGACGATACGGTCAGAGCCACTAGAGACAGACGTGTCTTCCCTAGTGATACCCTCACGGTTTAGCTGAGTGAATGAGAGACATGCAAAGTCATATTTGACTGAGAGATTGTGGAGGGTCGTGATTTGAAATCCAAGGGCCTGATATTCCTGCATGTTACTACTGATACCCGCCGCCGACATTAGCTTGAGGTAATCGTAGATCACTAAGCAGTCATTGGTTCTGCCTTCTTCGTCCTGTCCCACTTCGCGTAGAATCCACCGCTTGATCGTATTTACAATCGTTTCAAACGGGGCACCTGAGACGCTGACGTAGGTGTATGGCAAAGCCTTGATCTCTGCAAAGGCTGCCTTGACCTTGATGAACTGTTCTTCATCGTCTGAGAACTTGCCGGTGGCAATGCGGTTGATATCCACTCCACTGATATGAGCGGCCAGCCTGTTCATGTGGTCTTCTTTGCACATTTCGGTATCCAGCATGATGACTGGAATGCCCTGACGTGCATTGTATAGGGCTACGTTGTCGGCAAATACAGACTTGCCAACACCGGGACGAGCGGAGACAACATCAATGCACTTGCGACGTAAGCCGCCACCAATGATGGCATCGAATCTAGGATAACCACTGGCGAGACCAATCTGATCGCACTTGTTATCAATCAGGAATTGAAAGTAGTCATCAATACCTTCTCCCAATAGCTCTGGTTTTTGACCAGACTCATCATCTCGCAGGAAATCCATCAAGGGGTCTTCAATGAGACCGATAATCTCATCAATGGACTCGTCGCCCTTGATATCGTCGATGTCTCTGCTGATTTTCTTAGATATCCGCTTGGCACTGCGAGCGAATTCAAACTTCTTGATCTGAGCAGCGAAGTGCAGTATATTGCCCTGCTTGACGGGGAATGCCATCAAGTCACTAATATACGTCAATTCTTGCTCGGTGCCAATTGCTTCCGACAGGCTCAGTTGTTCGGCGGCAGATAGGATCGCCGGAAGATCAACCTCAGCCTCGCTCTTTAGAACCTTCTCAATACATTTGTAGATTACCTGATTGTTTTGATTAGCGAAGCTGCCATGAGTAAGTAAGTCATTGACTTCTACGTAGGCGTCAATTCCATAGCTGAATAGTCCTGCCAGTACGGCTCGTTCAGCACCCGCGTCCGAAAGTTTCTGATCCATTGAGTCCTATCCTCATCCTGTGCAGCGGTTGCATCTCGTAAATTCGCCATAGACCAAGTCTTCATCAATCTCAAACGTCTTGTGACAAATGTGACAGTCTATCTCCACCTTAACTTTTGGTGGGCGAGTTCTGGCAGTTTTCCCCAATCTCTCAAACTTTTCAGGATCGAATCCTTCCTCTTTGTTTTCTCCTATGTCTTTCCACTGGTTTTGTTTTGCTCTCACTGGTTGTTTCCCACTTCCTTTTGAACCTTCTGGTCTAGTAACTGTAAAATCGTCATTCACCACGGCACGTCTTGGTCTTGGTTTCGCCGGGGGTTTCTTACGGCCTAACTCCTGAATTTCTTCTCGTCCGAGGTCTGCTGTCACCTCTACGGGCGGCTTCTCCGCAGATTCCATTACGCCCTTCATTAGAGCCTCTTTTTGTTCTTCCGATAATGACGATACAAATGCGTCAAAATTGCTCATTTTCTCTTTCCTTTTTCGATTAGGATATCCGCCTTGCGACGTATGTTGTATTCCCGGTTGGTAATACCCTCCACCTTAGAGGCTGCGTTGTCTTTCCAGTCGTGAATCTTCTTAGCCAATGCGTTACCCCGTAGAACACGGGCGTATTTGACCTCGTGCTTGGCGATCAGTTCAGTATCAAACTCTTGACCCATGATGCTGTTCAGACTGGTCTCACACCAGCGAATCACGTTTTGCATCTTCGCCCTTTGACTTCCAACATGATCTGCATATTGGTACAGCATAAAGGCGTAATTGAAGCAATCGTCCTGAGTCAGGGTGTCCATAGTGGCAATGTCGAAGGTTTCAGCCATCGCCCACTCCATACTGAACTTGCTTACGTTCAAATGGTTGCACGTAATGAACTCATCGACCAGTTTCAGGAAAGTCTTGAGTCTTTCGGCGGCGGTTTGATTGTTAGCAGTAGGCTCCAAGTTGTCCCCTCCAATCTTCATCTGACTCGTCGAACTTGAAAACTACCAACTCAAGCCCGTTAACTTCGCACCACGACTCTTTATTCCTGTCTCTCATTTTGGAGAGCAGGAATCCAGCCTTGCCCTTATGGAAGAACGGCACGTACTCGTAATGTTGCTTGCCGTGTACCTCTATCCCTATTCTAGCGTTCGGAACGTAGAAGTCAAGGTATAAAACGGATTTATTTGCAGGATTTGTACTTCCGGGGAGTTTTACTTCCTCGTAGATGGAGTAGCCCTTAAACTTTTCCGACAGAATCTCTCTCGCCCGCTTGTGATACGTCGAACAACGCGAACGCTGCTTGGAGTATTTCGTCAGATCAAGATTGTATTCCCGGTTGTTAAGACCGATCACTTTCATAGTAGAACTTCCCTTACCTGATCAATCAGGAACTTTTGAAGGTCTTCTTCCTTTGTGATGAAATTGCAGAGATTGTCCATTCCCTGAAACTTGAACGCCTTCTCAATCGCTTCTTCATTATCCTTGTGATGCTTCTCCACCTTCTTCTCTGTCATCTCTCCAAGCTGTTCTTCGGTAAGGACCGTGAGAATCTCATTGTCCACGATCCACTTCTTAATGAGCGGATCATCCTTATTGTCGATGAAGCAATTGACAGTGTACCATGCCCCCTTGGTCCCGATTAGGGCGAACTGGCTGGCGATATGGCAAATCTCCTGTGCCTCGTCTAGCCCAATGCCGTATCGAAGCCAACTCTCAGCAGTGCTTTGAGGGATGCCGCCAGCGGCAGAGGTCATAATACGCCAGTTGACCACCTGTCCCACATGGTTCCCAGACTCTTTGGGCACTTCCCACCGACCACGATGGGTGATGATCATATTCGTACCCACCTGATACTGGAGCATGTTGCCGCAGTCCGCGTGTTTCAGCGGTGCGAAGCGTGAGCCGCCCGTATTTGCAATGTTGTGAGTAATGAAGATGACGATAGCCTTCATCCGAGAGACATCGCCGCTGATACGTTTCAGGAACATAGCGAGAAGTCTTGGTAGGGCATTACGAACGCCCGTGCGAATCTCACCGTCTAGTTCAACTTGAGGAACCATACTAGATGCTGAGTCCACAATGCAAACCAGATTGGGTTCTTGCTTGATTAGGGTTTCGAGGGTGTTTAGATATGTTTCGGCAGACACGTCTGGTTTTTCGTCCGTCGCCTGAATGATCTCAATCTTATCAACGTCCAAGCCTTTGATGCCACGGAAATTCTCCTTGGTCATCCGACCCTCAGTGTTTAGGTAGAACACACGCTTCCCTAACGCCTGTGCCTTGGCGGCAAAGTAGAGGGCAGTAGTTGTCTTACCAGTCTTTGGGTCGCCCGTCATGCCAACGCACTGACCCTCTCTGAGTCCACCTCCAAGGGCGAGGTCTAACGCTGGAGATATACTAAGAACCTCAAAAGTGTCAAGTTTTTCCAAAACCTCCGTTCCTGACTGGATGATTGCACCGTACTTCTTGACGATCCCGTCTACTAGTAAGTCTCCAGTCTCTTTAGTCTTCTTCTTCGCCATTCTCTATGTCCCTCAATTTTTGTAGTAGGTTCTTTTTGCCATGAGATTTCTTGCGATGTTGCGGCTTTTCCACATAATCAATCTCTTGTTTCTCACTTGATTTTTGCCCCTCGGCAACCAAGTGGTACTTCCTAATGATGTCCTTGGCACTAGGATGGAAAAGTGAAAATATTTTCCTGAACTCAGTAGAGTTGACTGCTTTCACAATCCCTTCTTCGCTGAATTCCTTGATCATCTTGTTAGCGGCAATCAGTTGACGCTTGAAGGTCCAGTCCCACGGCTTCTTACTCCAAAACTTGTATGGGAGTGAACCAACGTTCTTGTTCTCTGCATTCTTCTTACACATGATTTCAGCGACGTATGCCGCACAGGTGCAAAAATCACCCGTTGATTCATGTTTGTACTTGCTCTTGTCTGAAAGTTTTCTTTTTTTCATTGTAGATCAAAGCCTCGTCGAAACAATTCTCTAGTGAGTCCTCATACTCTGTTTCCTTGATCAACTCTGGAACAACGTACATGGTTTTCATCATCTTACCGCCGGATAAAATCCCTATGGTAAAAAAATGTCTCGTCGCTTGACCCATCGCCCCCAGAACCGAACGTACAAGATAGATGGCATCTGCGTCTGCCACCTCTATTATACATCGGTTGGAGCGAAATTGCAAGTGCAAATCCTGAATAAAGACAGATTTTTCTTCACAATAGTCCTTTATCTCGAACCATTGCTCGTATTCTTTACAAAAGAAGTGTTTCCCGTCGCTTGTCATCACCTTGACGAAAACGAAATGGGTGTTGCTCTTTTCGCTACGATAAAATTCTGCCCACTTCTGATTATCCATTTCTATCCTTTAATGCTGGTAACACAACTGGCGTTTTTCCGTGCCGCCCGTGCGGCAGCACGATACCCTTTTCCTGCTTCGTCTGACGCTTCGGCTGCGTTGGGCGTCATTACAACTACGCCACTATCACGGTCATCATTAGGTCTAGCAAACTGACCCTCAATATGCCCCTTGGGTCTCTGGGAAGGGACTGTGTTGGGCGGCTGGCCGTCTGGAATAACCACGTTTGGTGCCGGATCAGGAATAGACTGAGACTGGGGCAACGTGTCAACGAATTTGTTCACGGTCGTTTGTGCCCGATCCAAATCCGTACAGAGTGACTTCACGTCCAAATCCAAGTGATTCTGGATGTAGAACTTTTCCGCCTTGCTTAACGGTCCTTTTTTAGTCATTGAGCATTCCCCTTTGTGCTTTGGTCAGGTAAATAGAGTTGTTGGTTTTCAGATACGTCAGGTACAGGTCGAAAGTGTTCTTCGATACCCGTTGCATTTTGGTATCTAGGATACGTTCGCGTCTTCCGTATGGCCCTGATGGGTCAAGCGGCGTTCCCTGATACGTGCAGATGTAGTGTGTCGTGCGATTCAGATCGCTGTTAATAAGAACCTTGGCATATTGGGCAACCTTTTGAACCCCTTCTTCGTCCAATAGCGTTCCCGTCTTGTCAAAGGCTTGTGTCTTCACTGGTGATTCGTTTAGAAAACCCTCACCTACAAATCTTATCGGTCGTTTGTCTGTCATTTCTTACCTTCCATAATGTAGCGTTGCTTTTGTGCTGGACTCATTTTGTTGAGTTCCCTAGTCGTTGCGTTCCCATATTTGGGATTGTCAAACCACTCTCTGGGTGCTTGTGACGTTTCCTCACTCCTCTTAGCTTGAGCCTCATTAATCTGAGACTTGTACTTCCTATTGTTTTGTTCCTCTAGCTGTCCAACGGTTTCCACCTTCTTCACAGATGTGAGTAGTCCACCAAAGATAACCCGTTCAAGTTGGTGCTTGCGGCACTCCGGGCATCTCTTTAGTGGCTTGTCCTTGATACTCTGGACAACATTTTCAATCAAGTGTTCGCACGCGGAACACTCATAATCATATCTCGGCATTATCTTCCTCCAATGCTTGTAGTACCCGGCCAATAATGCCGTGACGTTGAATATCGCTGTATGTCAACTCGCAGCAGGCGACCCCTTCGACATCTCGCAGGCGATCCATGCAGAACTCCATACCGCTTTGCCCTCTCAGGTCGTTCTGATTAATGTCCCCATTGATCATCACCTTAGAGTTCTCACCGATCCTCGACATGAACATCTTGATCTGATCTTTGGTGCAGTTCTGAGCCTCGTCAAGAATCATGTATGAGTTGTCGAAAGTGGCACCACGCATGACTTCCAGAGGGCGATACTGAATCGCTACGTTGTTGAAGTAGTGACCGTACCAAGTACGTTTTAGGAAGTGTTTTAGGTGTTGCTCCATTGGGTAGTGATAGGGTGCAACCTTGTCTGAGATTTCACCCGGCAAGGCCCCAAGGTCTTTACCGGTACACACCAGAGGGCGAGTGACAATAATCTTATCTATTTCCATGTCGCTGCGATGCAGTTGGTGAGCCGCCATTCCTGCGGCGATGAAAGATTTGCCGGAGCCTGCGGGACCAGAACAAATTATGATGTCGTTTTCAAGGATTGCACGGATGTAGTTCTTTTGGTTGGGAGTCCTCGCCTCTAGAGGCTCCAGCTTATTGTTGTTGTTTTGTTTTTTGTTTCGAGATTTGCTCATATGAACCTTTTAGTTGTTGTGTTTACAGGTCTTGTTCTTTAACGAAGATGCCGTCTACCATCTGGCCCTTCCTGTCTTTGATTTCTTCCCACGCCACTTCCAAGCAGTTGCGGAGTGAGAGTCCGTTCCTCTGTGCGATGTTGAGCATAACGACCAGCATGTCTCCAAGGTCATCCTTGACATCTTTGCCCTTACACACGCTGTCGGATAGCTCCCCTAACTCTTGTGCGAGTTTGAGGGTCTGATCCTTATCGGTGCTTCCGTAGATGAGGTTGCGGTCATAGTGCCACTGCACCACTTTCGCCATGAGTTCGTCTAGGGTCGCCCCCATTGCTTGCTGCCTACGCATCTCAGCGATTCCTATGTTTATGCCACTTGGATAAGAGGTGAACGTAGGTGTTTCCACAGCGTAAGCTGGATTTAGCATGACTCCACAGGATACCGGGAGATTAAGCTCGTCGGGTATCCAGTTTGGGTTTTTAGGTCCATAAAATGGTGGATTTACATCGTTGTAGAAACCGTGTTCGTCTTTCATAGGTCCATGTCCTCAAAATCCATGTCTTCCAAATCGTTTTTACTAGCCCCAATTTTGTAGCTGGTAATTTCATGCTCCTGCGGAGCAACTTGAACGCTCTCACTACTCATCCAGTGTTGTGTCCATCCAGCAATAGGGTTTTTCCCAACGTTCTCATAAGGTAGCCCAATGGACTTCCGTCTAGACATACATAGCCAATCAATGTACTGGTGGAGAACTCGCTCGTTCAGACCAATGATCGACCCGTCTTTGAACAGGTAAGACGCCCATTCCTTTTCCTCTACGGCTGCACGCTCAAACATTTCAACCGCCGCGTCCTGACATTGTTCAGCGACCTTGGTAAAACCCTCTGATTCTTCCCTCTGGAGAATCTTGAGAATTTCCTGAGTACTGGATAGGTGAAGGGCCTCGTCCCGCTTGATCAATTTGATGATATCGGCATTGCCGACCATCTTCTTGTTCTCTGCGAAGGCGAAGCTGCACACGAAGGATACGTAGAACCGGACGGCTTCCAGAATGTTGATGCTCATCACTGTCATGTAAATCTGACGACGCACGTCAGCAGGCTTGGTTGAATCGCACATGCCCATCAGGTTATTATAGTCCCCAATGGCCCCTTTTGCCCGCTTAATTATCTGCTTATCGTCATAAATTCCACTAAAAACCTCTCGGCTGTCAGCAAAAACGTTCTGAATGATGTACGAATAGCTCTGTGAGTGGATTTTCTCAAAGAACTGCCATGTCATCATACAGGCTTCCAACTCGGTGTTTGTCACGAATTGAAGCAGCGTCGGAACGCCCCTACAGATAACGCTGTCGAGCATCGTCTGGTATTTGAGATTGGATGTGAAAATGAATTTCTCGTTGTCGGACATCTCCTTAAAGTCGGAGCGGTCCTTCTTCAACTCGATTTCTTCTGGTCGCCAGAAATTCATCATCTGCTTACTGTCCAAGTCCTTGAAGACTGGATATTTAAGCACGTCGTAGCGTTGAACACCCAAATCCTTCCCCAAGAATAGGGGTTGGCTCATAGGGTCAACGTTCTTTAAGTTGAAAATCGTCTTCATTTAGCTTCCTCAAAAAGAAGATGTAGCTTCCGTGAAAATGGCCCATAAGGTATGTCTTCATAGGACATCGGCCCGTCAATCGCACCAAAAGGATGGCGGCATGACCGAAAAGCTCCATTGCCCATGAACTTAGCAACAACAGACAGTGGAAAAGCCGTCGCCATTTGCATGGCTGAAAATTGGTAGTTGCTATACACTACCTTCTCTTCTTCCCAATCGTCTACTCTGGCCTTGATTATAACAAGGTCGGGTGCTGGGGGACAAGCCTTAGTCAAGAAAGATACTAGCTCTTGATCTGAGCTAATATTGTCCATTAAGAACTTCATCGCTTCACAATGGCCCGGATATCTGAGGGTCCGGTAATGACAGTCTTGTATCCCCCTCTTTTGCATCGTTCCGATTGTGTGAGACGCTCCACCGCTGGTATAAAACGCCTCCATCATACCAAGGTCGGTTTCTACGTTTATCAATCCAGACATGCCGTCAGCCAGAGTAATCCTACCGTCCGTCAACACGTCGCACCGGTCTTTGTACTCATTGATGAGTCCCTCGTATGACCAAGTGCAGTTGTACTTTAGATAGTTGTCGGGGACTATGGGAAGTCCACCAACCATCATCTCAACTGTCTGGGGATTGTGTTCCTGAGAGTTGTAACCGTGTTCGGCCAAGATATTAACCCATCCGGGTGCCAAGCCCAAGTCGGTCATCACAAGAGAATGGTTTTCCTTGGCGTACTCGTTGATGCGATAACTTGTGCCTACGTGTCCACCTAGATCGCAATAGGGCATCTTGTGGTCGATGCAGTGTCTAGCCAAGTTTTCGTTCTGGTGGTACGGCATCGCAGAAATTACAATGTCGCAACCCGTTAGTGGCGGATACAAGTCGTTAGGACGAACGCCAGCCAGAAAGCACGTAGCGGGGCAAGACACGCCCTCAGAACACTCATGTAGATTGTCCGTGTCATAATCTACCAATACAAGCTCATCGCTTCCCAGCCGATCCATAGCCCAAGCGATAGCTCTGCCCATTCTGCCAGTTCCGACAATTGCTGCTTTCATTTGGTTATTCCTTGTGAGATAATGTCGTTGTCGTCGTCATAGTCCTGCAAGTCTATGGCTGTGAAATCTCTTAGCTCCAGCCTGTAGTAAGAGCCTTCACGGTTCACGTCCACTTCGATTGTATACTTCTCGTCTTTTTTGATTTGATTCGGTGAGACTCTCTTTGCCGACCTCACTCCATTAGAGTCTGGATAATACACCCTAATTTCTTGGGTTCCTAAGTAAATACGACTTCCGGTGTCGTCAACCCCTTGCAGCATGGGAGTATCGTTTTCAGCCTGCTTAACGATGTCCATTATCCACTGTTTTTCCATCCCCTCGAAATAGACTGTTCTCTCAACCTTATTTTCCTTGTCTAGATAGAAGGAGAGTTCCATTTCTACTTCTGGGTCTTCGTTTGCTATTTCCTCGAACTTGTCTAGTAAACCGCCCTCAAAAACCTGCTCTAGCTGAAAGGATGTGGTCAAGTTCATACTGGTGAAGCCGTGGTGACCAACCATCGCGGGCGGTGGCAGAAGTAGACAGTTTCCCGGTACAAAGGGTAGCGTTGCAGCCTCAACCGGTGCCGCCTTAAACGGAAGTGTGAGTGTAGCTGCGATTCCAGCGAGTGTCTTATTGAATGATCTTCTGTCCATCGTTTTGTTCTCCTGCAAGTTCATAGAATTGTTCTAGTTGCTTGGCCCAATGAGGCTCGCCATTACGTCTCATCACCGTTTTCATCAGATTGACTAGCTTGTCAACAGAGGGAGTGTCAAAGGTTATGATACCACGATTCGCGTTAGCGACAGTGGTTTGCATCCACTTCTTAGATGGCACAGGCACCTGATTCACAGTTCATATCCTTTTCGGTTTCGCCGTCCGAATCAGGAGCATTGCAATAGTAAAAGTTCTTGAGTCCCATCTTGTATCCGTAAACCTGATCCTTGATCAGAGTACTCAGAGGAATGTTACCGTCTTCGTAGTGGGCATAGTTGTAGTACAGATTCGTACTCATGCCCATATCTGTGAACTTCTGAATTACTGCTGAGGTATCCAAGACACCCTTGTTTGACTCCATTTCCCACGCCAAAGTGTAGTAATTTTTCCTCATATGGTAATTTGGGACGATTTGCTTCAAAATGCCGTTCTTGGCTTTCTTGTGTAATAGCAGGCTGCGGACAGGCTCAATACCGTTTGTACTGTTCTGAATGACACTGGAAGATTCACAGGGCATGATGGCTGAGAGGGTCGAATGTCGAAGCCCGTGGGTCGCAATTCTCTCACGAAGGTCTTCCCAGTCCATATTATACACAGGTTTTACCAGCGAATCAACACTTTTTTTGTACCAATCCGTAGGTAATAGCCCTTTTGAGTACTTTGTTTCGTCAAATTTGGGACATTTGCCCTTTTCCTCTGCCAATTCACAGCTAGCGTTGAGCAAATTCCACTGAATCTGTTCCATAGTCTCGTGAACAAGAAGTAGGGCGTCTGGTTCCCCGTACTTGAGTTTGTTCTTAGCGAGGAATCCGGCGAGATTAGTGATGCCAATACCTAGCGAGCGTCTGTTCTTTGTGAAGTTCTCCCCCGCCGCTACCGGATAATCTTGGTAGTCGATGACTGAGTCCAGTGTCCGAACGGCTACTCGACAAGCGTTTTCGATGTCCTTCTCGCTATTGAGTTCAAGAAGATTCAATGCCGCCAAGATACAGATACCAATTTCACCCTCGGCATCGTCAATACCGGCAATAGGCTTGGTGGGTTGAATGATCTCCTGACACAGATTAGACATATGTACTGGAACATCCCACGACCCATGTTCGTTCACGGTGTCAATGTTCATGGAGTAAATACGACCGGTCTCCAGTCTCTCTCGTGCAAAAATCTCAGCAAGTTTCCGTGCCGGAATCTTCCTCTTGAATTTCAGAGAGCGAGCATTCTCGTATTTGAGGTACAGTTCTTCAAACTTCTCGTTGTTGCCGAACGCCTCGTATAAACCCTTGGCTTCATGCGGGCTGAATAGGGTGATATCCTCGTTTTTAATAAGACGCTCGTAGAACAGCCTACAGAACTGGATGCTGTAGTCCAGCTTACGGACGCGATTGTCGTCCGTTCCAGCGTTGTTCTTGAGAACCATGACATCTTCCACCTCGTAGTGCCAGAAGGGCACATGGACCGTCGCAGAGCCGCCACGCAGCCCGTTCTGGCTCGTAGACTTCACGCAGGACTCAAAGTTCTTGAGATACGGTATGAGGCCCGTGTGGAGTACCTCACCACCCCTGACGGGCGAGTTGATGGGTCTCATCCTCCCGATGTTAATACCGATGCCAGCACGTCTCGCCGTATATCTTCCAACTGCATGAAGACTGCCAAAAATAGAGTCGAGAGTGTCGCCAACGTCAACCAGCACACAAGAGGCGAACTGACGAATAGTTGTGCGAACGCCTGCCATGATAGGAGTAGGGAGATTAATTTTGAACAAAGAGTAAGCGTCATAAGCACATTTGACATCGTCCAAAGTGTCGAACAAACACATGGAAATACACATATAAGCAAACTGCGGAGTCTCATATATTTCTCCAGTGCTACGGTTCTTAATGAGATATTTGTCTATCAGTTGTTGCAGACCGGCGTAGGTGTACTGATCGTCACGAGAGTGGTTCAAGTACTTACCAAGGGCGTCTATGTCTTCCTCTGTCCATTTTTCGAGCAGTGAGGGGTCGTAGATGCCATTGTCAACGTTTTTTTGTAGGGACATCAGGAAGTTGGGAGGTTTGTCTCCATAGCCCCATACGTCTTTGCGTAGGTTCATGTTCAGTAGGCGTGCGGCGACATACTGGTAGTTAGGGGAGGACGTGGAAATTAGATCGTTGGCACTTTTGATGAGGATGTGCTGAATTTCCTCAGTGGGGATTCCGTCATAAAGAGAAAGGTTGGCGTTCATTTCGATATCTGAAAGGCTGACACCATTGATTCCTTTCGTAGCCGACTCCACCACCTTGTGAATTTTTTCAACGGAGAAGTCCTTCTTCTCCCCTGACCTTTTCGTAACCTGCATTTATTGTAGTCCCTTGTTGTTGAAATATCGAATATTCAAATTACGTACTCCGTAGTCAGTAACCAATAGAGAACCGCACCAACAATTACTCCCCAAAGGAAGTTGCCGTCAGGTTCCTGTTGCTGCTTTAGTTTTACTATTTCCTTTTTGGCTATGTCCCTTATTTCTTGCTCCGTCGCCATGCGTACCTTCTCCATTCGCGGAATTGTTACTCTATTATAGTCTACGAAGGGATGAATGTCAAGAAGAAAGTACAAAAAAAGCCCTCCAGCGACTTTTAATCGCGGGAGGACTGTGACGTTTTTTCCAAGATGTACTACTCTTTTGATAACAGTTTGTCGAGCTTCTCTGAGTGATATGTGCTTGGCACCTCACTGAATTTCTTATTTGGTTGGACGATTTTGACATCAAGACCCTCTCCAACCGTAATGTATGCTACTCTTTTGCCATTGACTTCTTTGAACTCAATCATGTCAATGATTTCTTTGGCGGTCTCAACCTGTTCTTCTGTGATGCCAAAATGCTCCATCGCGGCTTTGATTATCCGTTCTATGATCACTTGTTTACTCCCCAAGAAATGGCCCTTAAAATTGACACCAGAGTCTTACGCTTGTCTCCGTCAAGAGGCTCGTTCTTCTTGCCTATCGCTGATGCAATCGCAGAATCTATAGACTCACCGAGCTTAGGGTATTCGCCTTTCATATCCATTCCAGCAAAGTGTAGCTGACCGGACATTTTATTGAAATCTCGGAACTGACCAGTAGACTTCAAGAAGCCGGGATCAGTTTCAATCACAGACGCCACCTCAGCAAAGAATGGAGAGATGAGACTTGCGTGTTCTTCCTTGATCTCAATATCTACGATGCTCTTAACCATATCTTGATGCTTTAGTGACGGTTCGTCAACCACAACAACTGGCTTGTCAGGTCCGAAATTCACGTTGTTCTTAACAACGTTGAAAATCGGCTCTCCGAAAAGCCCGGCGACGACAAGAGCGGCAGCGGCTACTAGTCTAGTTGTCTTACTCATGTGTACTCTCCTGTGGTTCACGTTCCTTTTTACGGTCTTCCTCTACACGCTCAATGAACAATGGGAAAATGTTTATCAACTCCTCCGCTGCTTTGTTAAGCCCTCTTTTCTTCAATTCTCTCTGCAATTCCTCCCAACAAAGAACAACTCCCGCTAGAGAGTTGCCTGCCGGTTCGTGCGGGTGTGGTCCGTCACCGTCAGGAGCAACATCGTCACCCTTTTTCTTTTTGGTAAAGAGTTTCATGCTAGCGTCTTTGATCTTGCCCCAAAATACGCTGACTCCCAATAGCCCTCCAAGGCCCACTACAACCATTTGAAATGTGTTCATCTTTCCTCCGTTTGTTCATAGAAATCAATTACTTCGTCCCACTCTGCGTCAGACATGTCTTTTGCCACCTCTATCATGCCGCTATAGATGGCCTTACATTCATGTTTAGGGAATTCCTTACGAATGGCCCTCTTAATGAAGTACTTCGTAATAAATCCGGGTCTCGTGACCGAACTTCTAACGCTTCTTCGCCCCCGGCACTGCATCACCAATCTGACGAGATTGATGATTAATCCAGCAATCATTAGGATCGTTAGCGGGTCGATGTTGAACCTGTCGTTCTCAGCGTTGGCTTGTACGTTTACTCGCCTTGCTATATCCATTATAGTCTTATTAGACTCAATTGGAGTGCCGATTCTGTTTTTACTAGATTTAGTCATTTAGTTCCGACCTCAAAATTGCTTTGAATGATTTATGATCTAAAAACCCCACTTCTGATTTCTTAGGGTGATTGAGATCGTCACGTCTCAGAACGAGGATGGTTGGAAGACTTGAAACGTTGTAATAGTTGAAGAACTTAGCATGTGCTGGGTTGTCGCTATCAAAGAAATATAGCTTTACGCCCTTGTCTTCCATGAACTTTCTAAGAGGAAGATTACCCCACGTTCGGCTTTTCATCTGAACGCATGGGTCGCACCAAATTGCACCAAAATGATACACTACGAGGTGAGACGCAACGGCCCCCTTCTTCTTACAAGAGCCGTCTACGCAAGAGCATTCAGCTTTGTTACAACCGCACTTGCATACCTTGCTCGTCGGCTCTGCAACTGGCTTAGAACCCGTGCAGGCACTACAGCCGGGGCAGGGCGTCTTATGGCCGTCACCGTGAGTGATGTAGCCAGAACCGTCGCAAATCTTTTTGTTGTCATCGTCGTCTGGAACGTCGTCACTCAACATAATAGCTTTAGCCAACTGAGTTGCGACGTATGGGCGATAATTAGTTACCCCCGCAATGGCGGTTACTGTCAACGCTGCCAATAGGACATATCGAAACATGATTTTCACCTTACAGATAAGAGCTTGTACCGTAATCTGGCAAGTCCCTCGCAGGGAAGCCGTCTACATCGCTAAAGACCCAAGAGCCTTGACCCGCCAACATACCTCTAGCGGATTTTTCACGAATCCAAAAGCTGCCGTCTGGTTGTCCGTGAGCCTTGGGACCAGAATTCCATAGTCCCCAACTGTTCTGAATTAGAAACAGTGTCTCATTGTGTCTCTTGCGAGTGTCATCGCAAGCGATCCATGCCATGCCGTGATTCCATCCACCTGATTGTTTAGCGATACCCTTAGCGTCTCTCCGAGAAGAAAAGCCATACCCAGAACAGACAGAGATAGCATAGCCATTAGCGAGGGCGTCTCGTGCTTCCTCAACCGTCTTGACCATGCTAATTGTTTTGACTTGATGTTTTTGTGCTTCCGTACTCCAAATTTCACGAGGAATACGCTTGTTGGCACCTATGTTAGAATCGTAGGTCGATAGGTCAATCTTGCCATAATCTTTTCGGAGCAAAATTCCGCCCTGCTCATTCACATACCGTGCAGCTTGGGAACAAGACATTCCTTGCCCACCGCCTCTTCGTGATTGATAGATGCCCTCTGTGGCACTTCTTACCCTAAACGATTCAGCTTCCCCTTTGATGTCAATCTCAGCCGCACGGGTTACGTCTACAGCGTTTCTAGTAGCGTGAGAGACACAGTCACCCGTCGTTTGGCTTTCGGATGGACCGAAACCCGAATCGAACTTCAACAACGACTTAAAGGGAAGGGACAATTTCCCTTCCCCTGAGCCGTATAGTCGATAGGCGGTAGCACCAAATAAAGGAGTTTTCAACTCAGAGAGCAATTGTGCTGTTTCTTCTGGGTCGCATACGCTACCCATGAAACCCGCCTTGTAGGCGTTCAGAGTCTCTCTAGGCGTCTTGAACTCCGTCATAGTGCCACTCCTTATTCTTCGTCTTTTTTGGTGTTGTTCTTGAGCCATTTCACAACAGAATCAAGAGCGACCGCAATAATCGGCACCAACAGGGTACCCATAGCACCAAGGTCAATTGTTCCAAAGTTTTGCAGTATGTAGGTCACGGCAGCCGCACCTCCAACCAATAGTGCGTTCCACCCCAGACCCTTAACGTCGCTAAGATCAAGTTTGAACTTTTCTGATCCCATGATTAATTCTCCAGTATTTGAATTTGAATTAGGAATCCTTCGTGTTTGCCCTTGCCCACACGATAAGGATGTCCTATAAAATGAAGTTTTTGTCCGTGTGTTGATGCGGTTTCAATGTCCAGTAGCCTACCCATTTCAAGGCAGGAGTTGAGTTCGAGCAAGAAGTCGTTCCTCTCATCTTCGTCAACAACCGTAACCCAGTCTAACTCCCCGCTAATATCTCCATTTTCAACGGTATTTCGATAGAAACATTCATTGGCCCAGACCATGTGTCCGTACTTGTCTATCTCAAACAACGAACGGTCTTGATAGTACAACGCCGCTTTAGAGCGTTGATCAACGATCTCTTGACGGACTTCCATTCTATCGCAGGTTCTACTGAGTTTGAGAACCATGTCCTTGATAGAGCCGCCACCATTGTAGGTGACTTCACTCTTGATATCGGCTATAGTATTTACTGCATTCAGAACTGGTCTGACAATCTTCTTCCACAAATAAACGTGAACAGAAACAACCACCCCGGCTAGCGAGGTGGCTGCGAGTATCTGTTCTAGATCAAAGCTGAACATAATTTGACTCCTTTTCTAGAGACTCATCCCAAAGGATGGTTTCGACTTAGGATTCAAACGTGTCCTGTGCTTTGTAGTCGTCGGACTGAGCCAGCTTACCACCAAACATGTAGGTAAGTTCACCGGGAATCGCACGGGTTGTGTTCGCGGCAGAGTCTAGTGCGGCTTCGTCACCAGCACCACTTGGGCGAACGAATACTGTCGAAACGCCTGTGTTTCCGCTCTTAGTTACGAACGAGTTGTAACCAGACGCGGGTGGAGCCAGCACATCGACACCTACCGTACCCAACAGCACTGTACCCGAAACGGCAGCAGTAGAGCCTCGACGATTATCAGGACCAGCGGCACCACCGATAAGACCGGTATACGCATTGCCAGCAAGTGTTCGGGTGACATTGCCACCCTGAACTACCCACTCTGTTCCGTCAGCCTTGTAACCAAGTTCGGTTACTCCACCAATAGCAGTACCCGCAACAACACCAGAGATACCCACCCTATCGGTGAATTCATCTCCGCTAATCGCGGAACCCTCTTTGGCGATCACCTTAGAGCCGAATGCCTGACCCTGATTGTCAGCCCAGTCTGCTTCGGTGAAGCTGTTCTGAATGGGGGAATCGCTCGCAGGCGTACCCCCTTTGATGATAGTTCCAGCGTTGTTATTCGCAACGGCAGCATGAACGCCGCCTCCACTTGGAGCTACAGTACCCATAATTCAATCTCCCTGTAAGAAAAGAAAAGTAAACGAATGTGAGATTGTCCATGTCCTAAAATTGTAGTTCCAAGTCCGTACCCTATTATACACTTTTTTCCAAAGAATACCGAAGTTTTTCCAGATTTTTCTTGAGACGGATGCGAATAGTCTCCCCGCATACGCCCCTGTCCTCCGCAAGTTCCGCAACCGTCATATTGTTGTAAAATCGGTCGATTACGAGCTTTGGGTCTTCGCACTTGGCATTAATCGTGTCAATCATGTCGATATCAGCCATGTGATCGTAGTCATCCTCGACATTTTCGTGCAGATTAGCGGCCTTTTTGGACATATTGAACTTCCGCTGGCTCAAGCACTCGAAAATCACTCCCCTATGAAGGTAGGATGTGAATTTCGTGTTATTCCGCTTGTTGTACCTGTCTGCGGCTCTCCACAGGGCGTTCAGAATGCAGCTTTTGATCTCATCTCTAGAAAGGCATGGTGAAAAAGAAGATGCCGCACTGTAGGCGACACTCATAACATCAGAGTCATTCAGGTACTTCGCTATCTTCTTGCTCATTCTTCGACCCTCCTTTTGCGTCCCCAAGGGACTTTTCTATGTCTGTCCTGACTTCTGAGAAGTCAAACATTTTCCCGATACCAACAAAAAACCTGTATCTGCTACAGATTTTCAAGACTTCGACTCCCGCCGTTTTGTTCAGTCTCTCTAGTACTTCCTCCGTTATGTTGAAATTGGTATGTCCCATCCAGCAATCAAAGTTTGATGCCATCGAGATGTTTTCCATGAGGCGGTCATTCATGGGCATGACGAAGTGCCCCTGATCTCCCTGATCTTGCTCCGCATCTTCGAGGCCCGCTTCTTCGTCTCCGTAATCCCCTGTCATTTGGCTGTAAAGTTCGTCGAGAAAGGGATTGTCCATTTGGCTTTGTAGCAAATCTTCATATTTTTGCCACCCTATTTTATTGTTGACTTTCATAGTTAGCCTCCTAAGTAAGGTCTGTAGGTTTGATTAGTGGATCACCTTCCGCTCTCACCTGTCCTTCTTCCCCTTCTTTCAATTGTGAAGACTTGATTATGACGCCTCTCGCAAAACGCTCAAATTCTTCACCCTTGCTGTCTCTTAAAAAGGCCGCGTGTAGAATGCTCATTGCTTGAACTTGGAAGTCGTCGGTAGGGATTGAAGCAAATAGCAGTGCAAACCCATCAACGGTTTCTTCCGAATAGTCTTCCATCCCAACGTCAATAGCAATGTGTCCCGCAGCGTCAACGCTGTAGGATATGCTTGCAAGCACCTCATCGCCACTAACCAAGACCTTGTATGATTTTTCGGGCGGTGTTTTCCCAACTAAACTGCTGTGCGGTTCTGACTCCGGGTTCGTTGAGTTCGTACCTATAATCCTCAGCAAAACGCTGCATAGCCACAGATAGATCGAAGATAGTAGTTTCATCAATTTTAGCCCAATTCCCTTGTCCAAAAAACCATTTATTGTCGTAGGCTGCTTCTGTCTCGTATACGTCTACGAGGCGACAGTTCGCTTTGGTACAAAACTCTGTGTGGGCGGAATAGTCGGTGGCGATCACATGTCTGCCAACGGACATCATTTCCAGAAGTTCAAGATTCCATCCTTCTCCGCGAGAAGGAAACACTCCACAGTCAGTTTGTGCCATTATATTATACACTTCTTGCTGTGTATCAGCCCTTGGAATTATCTTAATCGCAGGATGATTGTACGCCTGACGCCACGTCGCTTCCTCCCTTTCGTTGTTGAAAGGGTTTGTACACATCATCCATAGCTCCATATTGGGGTTATGGGCGTGGGCGATTTGGAATGCCCTCATTAGGAAGTCGTGACCCTTACGAACTTCCCACTTTCCACAGTTAAAGAAGACAACTTTATCCTTTTTCGTGGGGGCTGTAGGGGGAAAGAGGGTTGCATCGACCCCTAGCGGTACTACATCTACGTCTGGGACGCAGGGTTGACGAGGAGGTTCGTCTCGGTCGTCATAATACTTAACTTCGCTATGGACGATATCCTTGGCCCACTCAGAACATACGAAAATCTTATCACAAGACGCAATGTGGTGTTTTTCGATAGGGCTGAACTTATCTAGCTCAAAGATGGGAAATCCAACATGTTTCCCTCTTCCTACGTGTTCTGCGAGGCCGTTTTGGTGCCAAATACGTAACGATGAAGCGTTTGGGTTGTAGTATTCTGCCACGCTGATAGACTTCTTCACAATCGTCTCATCCTCTTTGTTCGTCACCTGTGGCTGCCCAATGGGGAACAGAGACACCTCCACTCCCTCAGCCCATAGTGCCTTGACAATGTTGAGGCCAGCGACCCCATATCCTAGCTGATTGATCGGTGCTAGTACGTTTAGCTGCATATGGGTTCTCCTAGTCTTCCTTGTAGAAGTTTCTGATGTCCAGTTCTGGCGGCACGTCAACAATCGTCTGACTGACCGCTTGCACATGGTTCACAAAAGTCGTGTCAATCAACATCTGTGCGAACTCTAGGTCTTCATCCCACTGCTTACCCTTGCCGGTGAACTTAAATGGCGTACCTACGATACGTCTGATTCCAGCTTGTAAAATAGCGGTTGTACAGTCGGTACATGGAGTGGGATAGAATGGTAGGTATAACGTGCTACCCTTGAGGGATACTCCTTGACGGCCAGCATTAGTGATGGCATTACGCTCCGCATGTTGTGTAATAGCGTACTTTGTGGGACGTTTGTGAAATGCCTCGTTCTCGTCGTCAACGCCTCTTGGGAACCCATTCCAACCAACAGAAAGAATGTCGTGATCATCAGTTACCACAACGGCACCGAGCTTTGTGCTTCTGTCCTTAGACTTCTGAGATGCGTAAAGGCACATCCCAATGAAGAACTCATTCCAGTTAGGGTTTTCTTCCAGCTTAGGGACTTGCATGTTTGAAGGCTTTCCTTAAAAAGAGTTCGACAGTTGTTAAGCTAGGGTCTGCTGTTAGAATCTTGGTCGCAGTGATGCGTGCCTGACCCCTCTTGACCCCAAGCCCCGCAAGGGCGTCAATGCAGTCTGTGAGCAGTTCCTTGTCTGGTCCTACCTTGACCTTGGGACGCTTCCTCTTGGCCCTCATGGGCTTCTTAGGGGCCTTAGCCTTCTTGACCTTCTTCTTCTTCTTGGTCTTGATCGGAGTGAACGTGGAGTGAGCGGCCAGATAACCCTCATCACCAGAAGCCATCGCGAACATGTCTTGATCGTCCACCTCTCCGATGTCGCCTGAGAAATCCAACGGTTCAGCGTTTCCAAGAATCCCCCCGACGAAACATACGAAGAAGAAGATGCCGATTCCCATTGAGAAAATGGTAACGAGGGTTTCTGTGGTTTCTGGATTGTCAACGCCCATTAGAATTCCCCTAGTAATACTTTCCTGCTTGTCCAGTAGCGTCTACGATCCATTATAACGCCTATCGGCTGAATGTCAAGGGTTTCTTTAGGGTTTTTCCAAAAAAAGCCCCGACGAGGACTTCCCGTCGAGGCTGTAAGAAGGGTGGAGAGTATGTTTTTCGAGCGGGAGTTAACCCGCGTTTATAGGAACTCTCATTACCCATGTTCAGACTGTGGCAGTTTCCGCAGGTTGTAACCTTGGCATCACGGTAGAGGGGTCAGGCCCAAGAGAGATGTCGTCTGCCATGATGCAGGCAGAGATTCTCTTGACTTGCTTCTCATCTTCGTAGTCGTCAATCTTCAACTTGCCGGTGATCGCAACACAGCGACCCTTCACAAGCATGGAGTTGAGATTTTCCGCCATCTTTCCAAAACAAAGCACATTGATGAACAGCGTGTCATCGCCCCGACGATCATTTACCGCAAGGCGAAACTTAGACATTGACGTTCCCTTTTTTGTCGTAGAGAACTCCGCGTCCTTCGTTAACCGACCCGCTCCATTCCAACAATTTTGATTCATAATGCTTTCCTCAATTCTCTTGCTTACGGACTTGGATTGAATAATGCTTTCCTCAATTCTACTGTGCTACCGCCCTGATTGTGAGGGTTGTCCTCAATTGCTTTTTGGGTAGCTGATGCTTCTAACAGCGTGCCTCGCCCCTCTTGTAGATACTGTTGGAGCTTACCGATCTCAGATTCGATCACCGCCTTTCTCTCGTTTAGGGCATGAATCTCACGCTCTACATTGAGCAGATGAGCTTCCGCCATTTCAACAATAGATGACACGATGTTTTGTTCTCCTTGTCTTAGAGGTACTTGGTCACTGTATTATAGTCCGAACACCCCTAAAGTCCAAGGGGAATTCCGAAAAAAAGTGGTGGAGGCGGGAATCGAACCCGCGAGAGACTTTCGTCTCAACTGGCTTATGAGACCAGCAAGGATTAACCAACATCCTAAACACCACTACGAAATGGATAAGCCCCGATATCACCGCTTTCGCTCATCGAGTACCTGTCTAGTGATAATTAGTACTAGCCAAGATTTGCCCCTGTTAGTGGGCTGCTTACTAGGGTGCCATGTCACCCCCGGAACCGCCGAACCGACCTCATTATCTTATGTTATCACACAAGACTGGGGTAACTACAGCCCCTTCATCACCTAGCATAGGAACTAGGCTAGCCGTCAGTTGAACGGCACGGCTTCACTAAAAGCATATCCCCAAGGAATCGGACCCTGTCTTACGGATTTGGAGTCCGTCGTGCAGCCTTTACACCAGAGATATAAAAGACCCCGTTTGGATGACAAGGACGAGGCGACTCCCAGTGCCACTTACGCAGCCAACAGTGCGTTATTTACGCCAGTTCTAGTTTGATAGATTTTATAACGTAGCCCTTCTATCAACTACGACATGCAGTTATTATCTACACAACCAATCGAAACCCTTATAGCCCGTATTTCAAACTCAAGTGGACTATGGCGGAATCGAACCGCCGTCTTGGACTGCTTCAACAACAACGTCTACATGCTTAGTCCGCAAGCGGACAGTGGAGAAAGTGGGACTTGAACCCACAACGCCGTCATTCAACCCTTCCGGGCCAATCACCGGCAGCGTCTTTTGGACGCCGTGTTTTCCAACAGGGGCTTTCACCCCGGTATTTTCACCATTTCCCCGTAACAAAAACCATTCATTTTGCGGCTAAAGAATTTACACGGTCCTAGTTTGGCCTAAGTGTACTAGACGGATAGCCTAGCTGATGGGCATTGATTTCCTCAATGTTTATCCCTGTCACTTCTTCGATTATTTCTCAAGCGTTTGCCGGAATGGTCTAGGGCGACTGACGGGACTCGAACCCGCATGAACAGACCTAACACTCTATGGAGGAAATGTCAGGGTGAGACAGCCAATTATCTCATTATAGCCACAGTCGCCACCGTCTTACTTGAACAGCTTGGTGAAGCTGTCCTTCTCTAGGCTTTCTAGAGACAAATCCAACGTGGAGTCCTCTACATTATACACAATTTCTGCTCCGAGAGCCTCCACAATCGTCTGGAAGGTCAGGGGATTACGGTATTCCTCGTGTAGGGCAACCGATCCCAAACCGCCAGCAGCACTGACTCTTGCTTGTCCCGCTCCAAAGTTCAGCAGAACAAACGACTGAGTGTCACCTTGCTCAGGGAGAAACAATCCGAGGATCATTTGCTTCTGAACAGACTCGGTCTTGACTTCGGCCAACAGGTTGTTGGGGTCCATCATGTACTTCTTCGTAACGTCGCTTCCACGACCGATGATGATCTTGTACCCAGACTCGTCGTCACCGGAGTAGACGTTGTTCTGGATCAACCACGCCTCCTTGGTTCCCTTCTTACAGTGTAGGTATTCCACAGCACCCTTTGCTGCATGAACAATGTCTCCACTGTAGGTCAGGCTAGGAGTTGAGTAACCACCATTCCAACCAACCTTAACTCCTGCTACCGATACGGCAGAAAGGTCAAGATCGTTAGCACCCCAAGCGTTCTCCCAGTAAATTCCGACCGCCAACTTCTCGCCTTGGAACTTAGTTCCTGTTGGAATATTCCCTACGAACATCTTCTCAGAAGTAGGTAGAGCGTACTCAACATCCTTTGGCAAGAAAATCTTATGGTCGCACAAATCAATGCGAGTCTTGAGATAGTTCAAGAGGAACTGGAAGTTCTCCATCATATCCAAAGGTAACGACTTTGAACCTTCCTTGATCCAACTCTTGCCGTTACGAACGCGGTAACAGAAGGTAGTTTGCCCCTGCATACGATTGTACACAGCGGTCATCGCCTTGAACAGAGCGAACGGAGTCGCGTTGTCCAACCAGTGAACGTCATCCTTCGTCAGACGACGCTGAGTCACCTCGTTCAATGCGTTTGACGACACTGGAACGTGATTCTTCTTAGACAACTTGCTGATCTTGTTGATCGTCGCTGGACACCGCTTCTTGAACGCCAAGAACAGTGGCTTGAAACGATTGAAGATTTCAGCGAGCCGCTCCAAACCGTGCTGACGAAACTGTGCCGTTGGGTTAAAATTCGACGCCTTGATTGAAGCAATCGCAGCGTGATTCTTAATCAACAGGGTTTCCCCGGTTGCACGGTAGATGACGTAACGGAAAAATGCCATTGTGTCATCTGGAAGGACACCATACAAGTCAGCGATCTTTACGATAGCTTCCTTGTTGCGAACACCTTCCTTGCCTGTGAACGTGTACCCTAGCTCATCCACCAAGATCGACAACAGGTCGTTGATGGTTTCCTCTTTCAGGGCGATCCCTGAACGAAGCATGTCTAGGCACTTCTCAGACATAGCTTCCTTGTCGAGGCCCTTCACGACCTTGAAAGTCAGCTTAACGTCTGGCAGTTCCAGAACGTCATCTGGGATGAACATTTCATCCTTGAAGTCTGAGCCGTAAGTTGACGCATAGTGACGGAGTTGATCCATGAATAGCTCAAAACGAGAGCTACTGCGAACCTTCTCAAAACTCTTGTAGAAGGTCTTGTTGAGATCGTTGCCGCTCAACTTCTGGTCGCGATAGAACTTGAGGATGCGATCCTTAGCCCACGTCGCCCCTGAGTCGATGATGTACCCTTCCTCCGAAACAACCGGAGTCGAGTTCTTGTTTGGCTTTGCGATTACTGCGTTGAACAATTCCAGAGTCTTCATAGTGTCCTGTCCTCAGAAAAAATAAGTGGAGAGTATGGTTATTGGCGGCTCCATGTTGCCGAAGCAACCCCGGAGCCAAGGGTTAATAGGAACTCTCTTTACCTATGTGTCAAACGGTGAATGGTAAATTTCAAGTATTTTATAGGAACCATTGTTACCGTCATGTGCCGAAGTGGACGAGAAGTAATTTTCATTTACAGTGAAACCCCTTGCGGGGTTATAGGAACTTCTTGTGTCCACAAAGTCCAAGCGGTGGGAGTCGAACCCACACTTCCAGTTCCATTTGTTAGAGGAACCTGCTTTGCTGTTAGGCGACCGGTATTTTTTAATACTGGCGTGCTGCCGTTACACTACACTTGGAAAAAGGCGAGGGGTAATTTTCGTTAATGATGAAGTTTAGGAACCCCGTATGCCTCTGTCTTATTATAGTCTACTGACCCTCGTTTGTCAAGACTATTTTGTTCATTTTATGAATTTCAGTTTCAATTTGATGTCGGCCCTGTCAACAAGTAACGCTTTGACCTGCGGCACGAACTCTTTCAGGGATTTCTTGTTGTCGGTACTGAGTCTCCACTCGTTGGACTCGTCTTCAAACCACACGGTTATCACGGACTTCTCACCGTGACCACAGCTTACCCAAAAGGTGCTTTGAGCCTCGTCGTCGAAGTACTGTTGGAAAACCGTGCCGTATAAATAGCCCAATACCTCAACTGGGTCAATAAAATCGCCACTTTCCCCCGCTTCTTTTTCCAGAACCTTGATTTTTACTGACATAGTGCCTTTCCCTTGTCGGAAATTAAAATCCCATTGTGGTGGTCAATCTCGTGCTGGTAGACTATGTTGTAGATGTCTCCCTCTTTCGTTCCGAAGTGAACCTTTTGAAGTTGTAGATCGGGCCACTCAGTTAGCTCAAACCCTTCAACTAAAACTCTGTGGAAGCGATCTACCGTGTAGATAGCAGGTTCGCCCTGTTCGTCTTTCAGCGACAGGCAACCCTCAATAGAGTCGAGCATGTCGTACTCCACTCCTCCCTCTCCGGTATTGCCTTTCAGTCTGGGGTTCAGAGGGTAGTACTTGCAATTTATCAGGCACTCCCAACCTTCAACTCCGTGATTAACGATGAACAGCTTCCAAGGTATTCCCACCTGAACCGCTGCCAATCCAATCCCATCACCAGCGATACAAACGTCCTTCATTTCCTCACAAACTCTATGGAGCTTAACGAGGTCATTGGTGGGCGTATCCATGACGACATCTGGTATTTCGTCTACTGGTACGATTTGCATAGTGCGTCCAGACTGTGCATTTCTTGCATTTTCTCGAACAGGGTTTCGTAGTAATCTGAGAACTCACTACTCATAAAATCTGCGAACGTAGCAAGGCAAGGTTCACCCTCAAGTTGTGGGTTCAATGGACCTGTGACAGTACCACCATAGAACGCCGTAACGAAGAAATTGTCCGTACAGCTTGGTCCCGCATGAATGTACTTTAGTTTGTCGTTTGCAATCAGACCTGTTTCTTCAAAGAATTCTCTACGGGCGGCTTGCCGAAAGTTTTCACCCGGCTCTACTTTCCCACCCGGAAAGATAATCCCTCGACCCTTTGCACATCTGAGTCCAATGAACTTCCCGTTCTGACGTGCTACTACGATACATCCGAGCTTCATGTTTTCCCTTTCCTAAGTTCCTAAAGTCAAGACGACAGGAGTCGAACCTGCGGCCTGAGCGTCCCAAACGCCCCGCTCTACCAGACTGAGCTACGTCCTGATTCATTTGATGGCGGGAAATCGTTCTCTCCAAGCACCCGAAGGTGACGATTCTCGACCCGTAGGCTTTTACAGCCATCAAATTGTTTGTTATTTTACGTCAACTGCAACCGCCCCGTCTGCAACCGAACCCAACGATGTTTTCTCGTCGTTAGTATATGCCATGTTTGCACCGGCTTCCTGACACGACATGCCACTTGCCATCATGTTGCGTGACCCTTTGATTTTGTCGCTCGTCATACCATAGGCGAAGCTACTATTGCTTCGCTGCAAGTTAACAACATTGACAGCATTCAGGCCCAGACCAATGCCAATCTGTTCATTCAGTTCCACCCCAAGGAAGATGAACTGCCAAGAGAATTCTTCTCTCTGCGTCTTGATCATCTTCACAATTTGACTGTGCGAATACTCTTTGCTCGCATTGTTCAGACCGTCTGTGGAGATCACAACAGTTACCAATGAGGGTCGATCCGCTTCTGGCGTCTTTGCCAGCCTCTCACCAACTGTAGTAATCGCCGTCCCGACCGCGTCGTAGAGAGCCGTCATACCTCGCGGCACCAACTGGTACTCTCCAACGTCTTCAACGGACACTCCGTCATACAAGACATCGTACTCGTTGTCAAATTCAACGAGCGTGACATTGCACTCGCCTTCTTCCCCTTGCTGGTCCTTGATAAAGTGATTGATAGCCCCTTCTGATTCTTCGCGTGAGGAACCCATCGAGCCAGAGCGATCCGATACAATAACCAGTTCCGTCAAATCTTTGTTCATCTTCGTATTCCTCGTCAAAGTAAAAAGTAGGTTAAGTGGGCGATGAGGGACTCGAACCCCCGACGTTCTGCGTGTAAAACAGACACTCTAGCCAACTGAGTTAATCGCCCATCTCTCTATTATAGTCTACAAATCACTGTTTGTCAAGCCAGTTTTTGTGAATCTCTCGCAGAATTCGTCAAAAAGTTCGCTGTAAGGGTTTCCGTACCGACAGAGACCGTTGGGCCACATTGGTACCCCGTAGATGTACAAGTTAGCCACCTCAAAAGGAACGTATTTGTAACGGGTAATTATTTCCCGTGCCACCATACTGAAGAACCCAAGACCCTGAATAGTTCCAATGACAACTTCTTGTTCGCTACGCTTCTTGCTCCAGAGATGTTTCTTTTTAGGTCTGTACTGCGTTGTGATCGCGAGGAATTTGATGTTCCTCTCAGTGTACGTCCTCATTCGTAAGCCGTGTTCAGAACAAAACTCTTGAAGGTCTGCGTTTTTGGTAGCTGCTATGTTCATTTTGTTTTCCTTAAAGAGGGCGTGGTGAGACCGGTTCCACGCTATTAAAGCGGAAAGTGAGGGAATCGAACTCTCTACGGAATTACCCGCGACGGTTTTCAAGACCGTTTGCCACCATTGGCCTACCTTCCGAAACGCTTCGCAATATCATTAACCGTAACCGGTGTGGTCTTAGATATCCAAAGCACGCCTCCGCTATTTAGTCTCCCCACCTTTGATGAGGCTTCGCCACGGAAAAAAGGCGAAGTGGAGATAACAGGAATCGAACCTGCGAAAAAAACTGCTTGCAAGGCAGCCAACACTCCCAACAGTGAACCTATCCCCATCTCTTTACGCAGTAGGCTGCCCTACTGCCTCAAAATTCTTTCTGCTCCAGATGAACAGGATGCCCCTGTCGTCTTCAACAACGTAGCGAGTGACCCCGCTATTTTTCTGAAACACTGAGCGGATAGTCCCTACAAACTTGTAGTCGCTATTGACCCTCTCCACGATGTCTCCGACCTTAATCCGCACAGGTTGCCCTGTTGTGTCCTGTTTTCCCGCAGTTTCCACAGCGTCTTCCTTTCGGCTTTTCAACCTTGAACGGTTTTTTACACTTCAAGCAAAAGGCGTAGGGCTTTTCATAGTATACGTTCCTAGCCCTACACCCTTCGCAGATCAAATACTTACGGGTCGAAGCCATTATTCGTCCAGATGTGAGTAGTCAAACAACTCAAACGAGCTTGGGAAATCACGCTCTGGGCAACACATTGACCCAATGTTCTCGAACTCGTAACCGGTTTCGTCAGACCACTCAGACCAGAAGTCGTACATGTCATCCAGCACTGACTCTAGCGTATCAGTTTCGGTGATAGTACCCTCGTACTTAGGGGTCTCACCATCATTTACCAACACGTCAGCAGCGTGCATCAGTTCAGAGTATGTAATACCAAGCTGTTTTGCATACGGTGCCAGATACTCGCATTCTTGTATTGCACGCTCTGGTGCTGAAAAGTCCAGTGCATGTTCCCAAACGTGTCGAACAACCTGATCTTGCTTCGGGATCATCACCATCCAGAAGGTGTCGCCCTTAGCCAAGGAACCCTTGAGGAATGGATCAACAATTCCAATGTGCTTTGCCCCGCCTTGTGGAGCGACAGCTTCTCGGTGTTCGTTAAGCGTAACCTTTTCGCTGCTAGTCAAATACTCACCAGCACGGCATGACACGATAGCGACATGGATAGCGTCCTTGACGCCCACTTCTTCTGGTTTCCGCCCAAGTGTAATCTGAGGGTTGATAGCCATCCTACTTTTTCCT